>OLHG01000922.1_pt1 | contig 19455 bp, 19 predicted proteins | sample 1605971 | NCBI WGS metagenome assembly OLHG01 (sample SAMN03283289) | human gut metagenome | biome: human-associated habitat; material: feces | host: Homo sapiens | place: Peru | collected 2012 | reverse complement strand
GAGTGCTAAGCCCGCGACGGGAGCGCCCGTTACAGCGTCCGGCTGTAAGCAGTGGAGGGAGAAAGCCGCTGCCGCAGCTTCGAGGCCGAGCCCGTGAGGGCACGGTAAACCAAGGTGGTACCACGGAAGTTTTGTTACGCTTTCGTCCTTGTGGGCTGTTGCCCGCCGAGGACGGAAGCGTTTTTCTTTGCTTCCGGCTGCATGAGGCGCAGAAAAATGTGCTGCGCGGTGCAAAAACAATTGTTTAAAAACAGATCAAGAGAGGGAAAACATTATGTCTAAGATTTCGCGTCGTGATTTTCTGAAGGTAACTGGCGTGGCTGCTGCAGCTGCAGCCCTGACCGCTTGCGGTGGTTCTTCTTCCTCCACTGCCAGCAGCGCTGCTTCTGCCGCTTCCTCTGCCGCTTCCTCTGAAGTGGTGAAGAAGCTGGACAAGATCAGCATCGCCGTCCCCAACGACACTACCAACGAGGCCCGCGCCCTGACCCTGCTGGAGAAGAACGGTTTCTTCAAGCTGAAGGCTGACGCCGGCATCACCGCCACCAAGAACGACATCGAGGAGAACCCGTTCAACGTCAGCATCGACGAGGTCGAGGCTGCGCAGGTGCCCAACGTCCTGCAGGATGAGGACTACGCCGTCATCAACTCCAACTACGCCATCTCTGCCGGTCTGGACCCCATGACCGATGCACTGGCTATGGAGGACGGCTCTTCCGCTTACGTCAACGTTCTGGTCTGCAAGGAGGGCAACGAGGAGGAGCCGAAGATCAAGGCACTGGTCGCTGCTCTGGAGAGCCAGCAGGTCAAGGACTTCATGACCGAAAACTACGGCGGCGCTGTGGTCTCTGTTGTGGAGAACCCCACCGACGGCTACGATTCCAGCATTGACTACGACGCTTTGAACGGCGAGACCGTCAGCTGCGCTGCTACCCCCGCACCCCACTGCGAGATCCTTGAGGTCTGCAAGGAGATCCTCGCAGCCAAGGGCATCACGCTGGACATTCAGGAGTACGACGACTATGTGATCCCCAACACCGTGGTCGAGGATGGTCAGGTCGATACCAACTACTTCCAGCATCAGCCCTATCTGGACGACTTCAACGCCGAGAAGGGCACCCATCTGGTAACGGTGGCCGGCATCCACGTGGAGCCCATGGGCATCTACGGCGGCAAGCAGAGCGACCTGTCCCCCATTGAGGGCTAAAAAGGAGCAATTTCTGTGATCGAGATCAAACATCTTTCCAAGACCTTCCAGATGAAGGATGGCGCGGTCAACGCGCTGAGTGACATCAATCTGACCATTCCGGATGGTTCCATCTATGGCATCATCGGTATGTCCGGTGCGGGCAAATCCACGCTGGTGCGCTGCATCAATCTGTTGGAGCGCCCCACCGAGGGCAGCGTCGTCATCGACGGCGTGGAGATGGAGAAGCTTTCTCCCGCCGAGCTGCGTGCCCGCCGCCGGGAGATCACGATGATCTTCCAGCAGTTCAACCTGCTGATGCAGCGCAGCTGCCTGAAGAACATCTGCTTCCCCATGGAGCTGGCTGGGGTGAAAAAGGACGAGGCTGAAAAGCGCGCCCGCGAGCTGCTGGAGATGGTGGGGCTGCCCGATAAGGCCAACGCCTACCCGGCCCAGCTTTCCGGCGGCCAGAAGCAGCGCATCGCCATTGCCCGCGCACTGGCGACCGACCCCAAAGTCCTGCTCTGTGACGAGGCCACCAGCGCACTGGACCCCAACACCACCCACTCCATCCTGACCCTGATCAAGGACATCAACCGGAAGCTGGGCATCACGGTGGTGGTCATCACCCATCAGATGAGCGTTGTGGAAGAGATCTGCGATCACGTTGCGATTCTGGACGGCGGCGTTGTGGTGGAAGTGGGCGAGGTGAAGGAAATCTTCTCGAACCCCAAGACCGCTGCAGCCAAGCGTCTGGTGGCACCCAACGGCGGCAGCGCCGCACGGGATCTGTCGAGCTTTGCGCCCGACGACCATGTGGTGCGCGTGACCTTCAACGGTTCGTCCGCCGCAAAGCCGCTGGTGGCGAGCCTCGCCGCCGAGACCGGCATTCTGGTCAGCGTGCTGAGCGCTGACACCCGTGACCTGAGCGGCCAGTGCTACGGCAGCATGCTGCTCAAGCTGCCCAAAGACATCGAGCAGGCAAAACAGGCGGCCGCCTATATGCGCGGCCAGCCCGGCGTGACCGTAGAGGAGGTGACCGGCGAATGAGCTTTGCAGATTATGGCTTTGCCGTGTGGGAGACGTTCTATGTGACCGTCCTCGCCACTGCTTTCTCGCTGGTCATCGGCTTGCCGCTGGGCGTGCTGCTGGTGGCCGGGGATAAGGACGGCGTCCTGCCCCTGCCCGGCTGGCTGATGCACCTGCTGAATATCGTCATCAACATCCTGCGTAGCGTTCCGTTCCTGATTTTGATGATCTGCGTCTTCCCGCTTTCCCGCGCCATCGTGGGCACGACGGTGGGCACCAAGGCCACCATCGTGCCGCTGGTGGTCGCCGCTTTCCCGTTTGTGGCGCGCCTCGTGGAAACGAGCCTCCGTGAACTGGACGAAGGTGTGGTGGAAGCCGCACAGAGCATGGGCGCGACCCCGTTCCAGATCATCACCAAGGTCATGATCCCGGAGTGTCTGCCGGGCCTGATCTCCAGCATGACCACGGCCCTGACCACGATCCTTGGCTACTCGGCCATGTCCGGTGCCATCGGCGGCGGCGGTCTGGGCAAGGTGGCCATCTCCTATGGCTACTACCGCTACCAGACCAACATCATGATCGTCTGCGTCGTGCTGCTGATCCTGCTGGTGCAGGCGTTCCAGTCCGTCGGTACGTTCTGGGCCAACCAGAGCGATAAGCGGCTGAGAAAGTAACCAGACTTGCCCTTCGTACAACCTCTCAGTCTCGCTGGCGCTCGACAGCTCCCCTAGTAGGGGAGCCTCTGGCGAAACCATAAACTTTGCATGGACTGCCAAGGCCTCCCCTACAAGGGGAGGTGGCAATGCGGAGCATTGACGGAGAGGTTGTATGGAGTAGAACCTACCGGGCAGGGAAGTTCCAATTTAACGTTTCGATTCCCCGCCGGAGGCAGCTGCTCTCCTGCGGGGAATTGTGCTATTTAGACAAACCCAGTAAAGGAGTATGTAGTATGAATCGCGATACCATCTGCGTGCAGGGCGGTTACACCCCCGGCAACGGCGAACCCCGCCAGATCCCCATCATCCAGTCCACCACCTTCAAATATGCCACCAGTGAGGACATGGGCAAGCTGTTCGATCTGGAAGCCGACGGCTATTTCTACTCCCGCCTGCAGAATCCCACCTGCGATCTCGTGGCGAAAAAGATCTGTGAGCTGGAAGACGGCACCGCCGCCATGCTGACGTCCAGCGGTCAGGCCGCCAACTTCTTCGCGCTGTTCAACATCTGCGAAGCTGGGGATCATATCGTTGCGTCCAGCACCATTTACGGCGGCACCTTCAACCTCATCTCCGTCACCATGAAGAAGATGGGCATCGAGGCCACCTTCGTGGACCCGCTGTGCACCGAGGAGGAGCTGAACGCCGCCTTCCGCCCCAATACCAAGGCCGTCTTCGGCGAGACCATTGCAAACCCGGCCCTGACCGTGCTGGACATTGAAAAGTTCGCCAAGGCTGCCCATGCCCACGGCGTGCCCCTCATTGTGGATAATACCTTCCCCACGCCGGTGAACTGCCGCCCCTTTGCGTGGGGCGCGGATATCGTGACCCACTCCACCACCAAGTACATGGACGGCCACGGTGCGGTGCTGGGCGGTGCCATCGTGGACAGCGGCAAATTCGACTGGATGGCCCACGCCGAGAAGTTCCCCGGCCTGTGCACCCCGGACGACAGCTACCACGGCATCACCTACGCCGAGCGCTTCGGCAAGGAAGGCGCCTTCATCACCAAGGCCACCGCCCAGCTCATGCGGGACTTCGGCTCCATGCAGTCCCCCATGAACGCCTATATGCTGAATCTTGGTCTGGAGAGCCTCCACGTCCGGATGCAGCGCCACTGTGAGAACGGCATGGCAGTGGCCCAGTTCCTCGAGGCTCACCCCAAGGTGGCTTACGTCAACTACTGCGGCCTTGCATCCAGCCCCTATCATGCGCTGGCTGAAAAGTATCTGCCGAACGGCAGCTGCGGCGTGGTCAGCTTTGGTCTGGCCGGGGGCCGCGAAGCCGCCAGCACCTTTATGAAAAACCTGAAGCTTGCCGCCATCGAGACCCATGTGGCCGATGCCCGCACCTGCTGCCTGAACCCGGCGTCCAGCACCCACCGCCAGATGAACGATGAGCAGCTGAAGGCCGCCGGTGTGCCCGCCGAGCTGGTCCGGATGAGCTGCGGCCTCGAAAGCAGTGAGGACCTGATCGCTGATATCGCACAGGCTCTTGATAAAATCTGACCCTGAAGGAGAAGAACCGCTATGCCCCTGATCATCCCTAAAACGCTCCCCGCCTACGATGCGCTGTATGAGGAAAACGTCTTCGTCATGCACCGGGAACGGGCGGCTTCCCAGCACATCCGCCCGCTGGAAATCCTCATCCTGAACCTGATGCCGACCAAGGTCGCCACCGAGACGCAGATCGCCCGCTTGCTGGCGAACACGCCGCTGCAGGTCCATATGACCCTGCTGCAGACGGCCAGCCACGAGGCAACTCATGTTTCGGCGGCGCATCTGGACGCCTTTTACAAGACCTTCGACGAGGTGAAAAACAACTGCTACGACGGGATGATCATCACCGGTGCCCCGGTGGAGACGATGGACTTTGAGCAGGTGGATTACTGGCCGGAGCTGTGCGAGATCATGGACTTCAGCGAGACGAACGTCTACTCCACCCTCCATGTCTGCTGGGGTGCACAGGCGGGGCTGTATTACCACTACGGCATCCGCAAGGAGATCCTGCCCCAGAAGATGTTCGGCATCTTCGAGCACCGGGTCACCCGGCCCTCGAACCCGCTGGTGCGCGGCTTTGACGAGGTGTTCTACGCCCCCCACAGCCGCCACACCGGCATCTCCCGCGCGGACGTGGACGGCTGCAAGGCCCTGCGCATCCTTGCCGAGAGCGACGAGGCCGGGCCTTTCCTGATGAGCACCGAGAACGGGCGGCAGATCTTCGTTACCGGTCACCCGGAGTACGATAAGTATACGCTGGATGCCGAGTATAAGCGGGATGTGGCCAAGGGGCTGCCCATTGCCATCCCCAAGAACTACTACCCCAACGATGATCCGGAGCAGCCGCCGCTCTTCCGCTGGCGGGCCCATGCACATTTGTTGTATGAGAACTGGCTGAACTATTACGTCTACCAGAATACCCCCTATGACCTTGGTGCCATCGAGCGGGTGAAGCACGAAACCAGATAATATGTCAGAAAAGGGCTGCCGCGCGGCGACGGCCCATTTTTAGGAGGAAGCAACATGGGGATTGCAGGAAACAAGTGGGGGTTCACGGTGGGGCGGCTGCCCCACGGCCCCTTGGATAAGATCAGCGATGTGCCGGGGGTGACGGTGGGCCACTGCACGCTGGCAGAGGGAAACATCCAGACCGGCGTGACGGCTCTGCTGCCCCATCAGGGGGATGTCTTCCACGACAAACTCTTGGCGGCAAGCTATGTTATCAACGGCTTCGGTAAGACCACCGGCCTTGTCCAGATCGATGAACTGGGCACGCTGGAAACGCCGATTTTGTTCACCAATACGTTGAGTGTTGGCACCGTGGAGACGGCGCTGGTGAAGTACATGCTGGCCCGCAACCCCGACATCTGCGAGACCACCGGCAGCGTGAACCCGGTGGTCTGTGAGTGCAACGACAGCGGCCTGAACGACATCCGGGGTCTTCACGTCACCGAAGAACACGTCTTCGCTGCACTGGCCGACTGCAAGGCTGATTTTGCCGAGGGTTCCGTCGGGGCCGGGCGGGGAATGCGCTGCCACGGCCTGAAAGGCGGCATCGGGTCGGCCTCCCGGCAGCTGGAACTGGACGGGAAACGGTACACCATCGGTGCCCTCGTTCTCTCGAACCACGCCGTCTTCGACGACCTCATCGTGGCGGGGACTCCGATCCACGATCTGCTGGACAAATCGATCCCGCCCCATGAGGACAAAGGCTCCATCATCACGGTGCTGGCGACGGATATCCCGCTCAGTGAGCGCCAGCTGCGGCGGCTCTGCCACAGGGCGCTGGTGGGCCTGTCCCGCACCGGGTCCATGTGCGGCAACGGCAGCGGCGAGATCGTCCTCGCCTTCACCACGGCCAACCGGGTCCCGCATGACTCTGAAACGGCCATCCTCCCCCTGCAGATGCTCCACGACGACGCCATCAACCCGCTCTTCCGCGCGGTGGCCGAGTGCGTAGAGGAAAGCGTCCTGAGCAGTCTGCTTCACGCCGAGACCGTCACCGGCAACCATGGCCGCACGGTGCAGTGCCTGACGGAGCTGCTGAACCAGTAAAAAACCGGGAAGCGCTTAAAATGCTTCCCGGTTTTTCATTTATCGTGAAAAAACGCTGAACCGCCACCTCGGCAAAGGCGACGGTTCAATTTAGAGCCACAGTTCTTGAATGAGGCTGACCGCTTGTCGCAGTGCCTTCTTTGGTTTTAGTATAGTTTGTTTTGCAAGATTTGTCAAGCGCGGCGGAGATTATTTCCGCTGCGCTTTCTTTTTCTTCCGCACGCTGTAGCCGAAGGTGCCCAGCTTTTTGCCGAGGGCCAGATACTCGCCGTGGCTGTAGACGATGAGCTTGGCCTTGTCGAGGCAGAGCTTGCCGCTTTCGTCCAGCAGGGATTCGTCCACGTCACAGGCCACGACTTCAGCCAAGAACAGGTCGTGGCTGCCCAGCGGGAGGACTTGTGTGACCCTGCACTCCAAGTTGACGGGGCTTTCCTCCAAGATGGGGCAGTCCGTCAGCACCGAGCCCGGCGCAGCGTGGAGGCCGCATGCGGCAAACTTGTCCACCTCGCGGCCGCTTTTGACGCCGCACCAGTCCACCGCGCGGACCAGCGCTTCGGTGGGCAGATTGATGGCAAACTGGCCGCTTTCTTGGATCAGGTGGTGGCTGAATCGCTCCGGCCGGACGCTGATGGAGACCATGCTGGGCTGGGTGCAGATGGTGCCGGTCCAGCCGATCGTGATCAGGTTGGGCGTTTCCAGCCCGCCGCAGGAGACCAGCACCGGCGGCTCCGGGTTCAGAAGGGTGCTGCCTTTCCAGCTCTGTTTGCTCATCCGTGATACTTCCTTTCGTAGGGGGCCCATGTCCGCTCACTGATGATGTAGCGGGGGCGGGCCTTGGTCTCCATATAGATTTTGCCGATATATTCGCCGATGACGCCGAGGCAGATGAGCTGTACCCCGCCCATGAAGCAGACGATGCAGACGGTGGAGGCCCAGCCCGCCACCACGCTGCCCATGGCCGCTTGTACGATGGCCCAGATGACGCCGATGAAGCTGATGAGGCTGACGATGATGCCTGCCCCGGTGATGAGCCGGATGGGCTTGTTGGACAGGCTGGTGATGCCGTCAAAGGCCAGCGCCAGCATCTTGCTCAAGGGGTAGTGGCTCTCGCCGGCGAGGCGCTCGTGGCGCTCGTAGCTGACCGTTGCGCTGGGGAAACCCACCAGCGGCACCATGCCGCGCAGGAAGATGTTGACTTCTTTGTAGTCGGCAAAGCTCTCCAGCACGCGGGCACTGATCAGGCGGTAGTCGGCGTGGTTGAACACGATGTCCGCGCCCAGCGCGTTCATCAGGTGGTAGAAGCCCTCGGCGGTGAACCGCTTGAAGAAGGTGTCGGTGTCGCGGCGGCTGCGCACACCGTAGACCACCTCGGCACCGTCCAGATACTTCTGCACCATCTCGTCCATGGCGTTGATGTCGTCCTGCCCGTCGCAGTCGATGGAGATGGTGATGTCGCAGCCATTTTCCTTGGCCTCCATCAGCCCGGCCAGCACGGCGTTCTGGTGGCCGCGGTTCCGGCTCTGAGAAATGCCGATGAAATGCTCGTCTTTCTGTGCAAATTTGCAGATCAGTTCCCAAGTGGCGTCCTTGGAGCCGTCGTTGACGAAGAGCACCCGGCTCTTGTCGCTGACCATCTCCTTTTCCGCAAGGGTCTTGATTTTTTGCAGGAACATCGGTGCCGTGATGGGCAGAACCTTCTCCTCGTTGTAGCAGGGGATCACGATCCAGAGAATCGGTTTGGACATAAAATGATACCTCGTTTTTATAAGATCATCTGCCGCAGCGCGGCGGGCTGGAGCAGTTTGAAGCTGGAGCGGTAGGTGTCCAGCAGACCGTCGCGCTGCATAAGGCTGAGCTCCCGCGAAAGAGCGCTGCGGTCACAGTTGAGGTAGTCCGCCAGCTGGATGCGGGAGTAGGGGATGGAGAAGGTTAGACTGCCCTGCTGCTCGGCTTCGCTGAGCAGGTAGGCGCAGACCTTGGCGCGCAGACTCTTCAGCACCAGCAGGTCCACCCGGCGGGAGAGGAGGAAATACTTGTCGCTGATGGTGCGGACAAGATTCTGCAGCACCCTCTGGTGGGCGGCGCTGCCGTCCGAGAGGAGCAGCCGGTCGTAGGGGATCAGCAGCACCTCGCACCCGGAGGCGGCAACTACGGTCACGGGGCTGTCGAGGCTGGAGCCGCCCAGCACGTCGCCGAAGACGCCGCCGGGCCCCATCTGGGCGATGGGCACCCGTGCGCCGCCCGGCGCGGGGCGGTAGGCCTCGATGCTGCCGGTCAGTACCACGCCCACCCGGCGGTTGGTGGCCCCGGCCTGAACAAGGGCTTCCCCCCGGCCGTAGCTGCGGATGACAGCGCCCAGCTCGCCCAGCAGAACACGGAGCGCGTCGGCTTCGATGCCGGTGAAAAGAGAGGTCGTTTGCAACAAAGGAAGAATGTTTTCCATAATCGTCCTGTGAGGCGTTCTCCGGGCCCTCACCGCCCTTTGATGATTCCGTTGCGCGTGCAACGGTATTTTTGGCTCTATTATAGTAAACTTGAGCCTGTAAAGCAAATGTTTTTCGAAAAATTTGCAAATTTGTTCGGGTTTGGAACAAATCGAGAGAGGAAGGAACAACACAATGATGAAAAAACTGACATCTCTGCTGCTGTCGGTGGTGCTGTTGGTCAGTCTGCTGGCGTGCGGCGCATCGGCCAAGACCAACTCCACCGTCCGGGTGGCGGGCCTGAAGGGTCCCACCACCATGGGTCTGGTGAACCTGCTGGCCATGGAGGAAAACGGCACCGCTTCCCAGAAATATGACCTGCAGCTCTACGGTGCAGCCGACGAAGTCGTGCCCAAGCTCATCAAGGGCCAAGTGGATATCGCGGCCATCCCCGCAAACCTTGCCGCTACCCTGTACCAGAAGACCAACGGCGGCATTCAGGTCATGGCCGTCAACACGCTGGGCGTGCTGTATGTGGTGGAAAAGGGAAACACCATCCACAGCTTTGCCGACCTGAAGGGCCGCACCATCCTGTCCACCGGCAAGGGCACCACGCCGGAGTACGTGCTGCGCTACCTGCTGACCAAGAACGGCATCGACCCCGACAAGGATGTGAAGATCGAATACTACAGCGAGGCTTCCGAGGTGACCGCCCAGATGGCTGCCACCAAAAAGGACGCCATCGCCGTTCTGCCCCAGCCCTATGTGACGGCCGCTCAGATGAAGGACAGCGACCTGCGTGTGGTGCTGGACCTGACGAAGGAGTGGAACAAGGTCTGTGACACCCAGCTCATCACCGGCGTCACTGTGGTCCGCACCGCTTACGCCGAGGATCACCCGGAAGAGGTCATCAACTTCCTGAAGGATTACCAGAAGAGCGTGGAGGCCGCCAACAACGATATCGACGGCACCGCTGCCCTGTGCGAGAAGGTGGGCGTCGTGGCCAAGGCGGCCATCGCCAAGAAGGCTCTGCCCAAGTGCAACATCGTCTACCGTATCGGCGACGAGATGAAGGCCGACGTCAACGCCTATCTGCAGGTGCTGTACGATGCTTCCCCCGCAGCCGTGGGCGGCAAGCTGCCGGACGGCAACTTCTACTACACCAAGGCTACCGTTGCCAAGCGGGTGCAGAAAGCCTTTGAGAGGCTGGTCGCTTCCGTAAAATAAGGATAAAACAAAAAGGGCTGTTGCAGACTCCCTCAGTCACGGCTTCGCCGCGCCAGCTCCCTCTAGGAGGGAGCCTTGGCGTAACGGTAAGCTGTGAAAGCCTCCCTCATTGAGGGAGGTGGCATCGCGTAAGCGATGACGGAAGGAGTTTGTAACAGTCTTTTTCGTTAACGGCAGAAAACCCCGATCCCAAGGCCGACGAGGGCAGGGACGACCCAGCCGAAGCCGAACTGCCCCAGCGGCAGGGCGTTTGCAAACACGGTGGTCGGCGGCAGGGCCGCGAGGACGCTCTGCGCGGCGGTCAGTGCAATACAGCCCACGTAGGCCGGGCGCTTCTGGAACTGCGCGGGCAGGAAGGAAAGGACGATCAGCACGATGGCGACCGGGTAAAGCGCATGGAGCACCGGGGTGGACAGCCGGATGATGCCCGCAAGGCCGATGTTGGAGATGAGCATACTGGCTGCGGCAAAAAAGCCCGCGATGGCCGGGTAGGGGATGCGGGGGAGCAGGGTGTGGAAATACTGCCCCACGCAGGAGATGAGCCCGACGCAGGTATTGAAGCACGCCAAGAGGAAGATGGCCGCCAGCAGCACCTGCCCCGCCCGGCCGAAGAGGGCGCTGGCGAGGGCCGTCAGGGTCTCGGCACCGGTGGCGCAGTCGGGATAGGCGGCCCCGGTCAGCGCGCCGACATGGGCCAGCATGGCGTAAATGATCAGCAGCAGCCCGCCCGCTAGGATGCCGGCCCGGATGGTGCCCTGCCGGACGGCTTTCGGCTCGGTGATGCCCAGCGCCTGAATGTTCAGCGCGATGACGGCCCCGAAGTTGAGCCCGGCGAGGGTGTCCATGGTCTGATAGCCGCCAAGGATGCCCTCCAAGGCGGGCAACTGAGCGTAGGCGGCGGCAGGGGTGCCGTACTGTGTGGCGACCGGGTGGAGCAGACAGCCCGCGAAAAGGATCAAAATCAGGGCGATGAGGGCCGGGCAGAGGACATGGCCCAGCCGGTCGGTGAGCTTTTCGGGCCGGAGCGCCACGAGGAAGGCCGCCGTGAAGAAGACGACGGAATACCCTAGCTGCAGCCCGCGCCCGCCGCCCAGCAGCGGCACCAGCATCTCGAACGAAGTGCTGGCCGTGCGGGGGATGGCGAGGCAGGGCCCGATGGAGAGATAAACCAAAATCGCAAAGGCGAGGGCAAATTTCGGGTGGACCCGGCTGGCCAGCCGGTCCAGCCCGCCCGCGTTGGCCACGGCGGCAACGCCCATGATGGGCAGACCGATGGCGCTGACGGCGAACCCCGCAAAGGCGGGCCAGAGGTTTGCCCCGGCTTGCGCACCAAGGTGGGGCGGAAAGATCAGGTTTCCGGCCCCGAAGAACATGGAAAAGAGCGTAAAACCGAGGAGCACCAGTTTTTTGCCGTGCAGGTCCTGCATAAAAATGCCCCCTTTTCGAAAGTGAAGTGGTTGAACACGTTCCAGTGTAGAAGCAAATTGGCTTCATGTCAAGGAAAAGAAAGATGAAGAATTGTATTCTCCCACATGATGTGTTATCTTATAGGGGTAAAAAGAGAGGAGAACGGGAAGGTTCATGAAAAAAACGAAAAAAAGGCTGCTGTACGGGGCAGCGGTTGTGTTCTGGCTGGTGGTGTGGCAGCTGGCGGCCATGGCCATCGGGCAGGAAGTGTTTCTGGTGTCGCCGATTCAGGCGCTGGGCACCCTGCTGGAGCTTTTGCCGCAGCCGGAGTTCTGGCAGCGCATCGGGTTCAGCGCCGGGCGCATTCTGCTGGGCTTTTTGCTGGGGGCCGTGTCCAGCGTGGTGCTGGCCGTGGCCGCCGAGGGCTGGGCGTGGGTGGAAGCCCTGCTCTCCCCGGTGATGCAGCTGGTCAAGGCCACGCCGGTGGCCAGCTTCATCATTCTGGCGCTGGTGTGGGTCAGCGGGTCGTCGTTGTCCATCCTCATCAGCTTTTTCATGGTGCTGCCTGTGCTGTACGGCGCGGTGCGCACCGGCATCGAGAGCGCCGACGGGCAGCTTTTGGAGATGGCGCGGGTCTTCCGCCTGCCCCTCCCGCGCCGGGTCAAGGCCATCTGGCTCCCGGCGGTGCTGCCTGCGTTCCGGCAGGGGTGTAGCGTAGCGCTGGGCATCTGCTGGAAGAGCGGCGTTGCGGCGGAGGTCATCGGTTTGCCGGACGGCAGCATCGGCGACGCTCTCTACCGGGCCAAGATCACCCTTTCCACCGGGGAGCTGTTCGCGTGGACCTTCGTCATCATCGTGCTGAGCGCGGCATTTGAGAAGTTGTTTCTGGCCCTGCTGGACAAGGCCGTGGCCCGCGCAGCGGGAGAGGAGGGGTGAACGATGCAATACAAACTGGAAATTCAAAGCCTTACAAAACGATTTGGAGAAAAAACTCTCTTCGAAGATCTGAACCTGACCGTCACCGGCCCGGCGATCCTCTGGGCACCGAGCGGCTGGGGCAAGACCACCCTGCTCCGCATCCTGATGGGGCTGGAAGTGCCCACCTCCGGCACCGTCTCCGGCGTGGGCAGGGTGGGGGCAGTCTTTCAGGAGGATCGTCTCTGCCCCCAGTTGAACGCCGTCCAGAACGTCGAACTGGTGCTGCCGGAGGGAAAAGGACAATACAAAGAGAAAATTGAAACTGATTTTCTACGATTTGGACTGGACAGAGCAGCCCTTGCGCTCCCGGCGCGGAAGCTTTCCGGCGGGCAGAAGCGGCGGACGGCGCTGCTGCGGGCTCTCTGGGCCGAGAGCGACACCCTGCTGCTGGACGAGCCCTTCACCGGCATGGACCCCGCCACCATGAAAAAAGCCGCGGCGCTCTTGAAGGAACGCTGCGGCGAAAAGGTCGTGTTATTGGCGACCCACGACAGGGAAGCCATTGAGGAATTGGGGTGGCAGGTTATCGAGTTGGGGTAAGCGGCGGACAACCGGGAAACACCCGGTCATCCGCTGGCAACGCGGCTGCTGGATGGCAGGGCAAGCCCGCTTGCCTTACAGCAGTTCTGCCAGAATGCTGTTCTGCACGATAAGCCCGGCGGGGGTGAGGGCGAGGGTATGGCCGTCGAAGGCGGCGTAGCCGCTTTTGACGCAGTTTTTGACAAAGGCAAGCTGGGAGGTGGAAAATTCTTTCCCGTAGCGGGCCTTGTATTCGGCCAAGTCCAGCCCCTTCCGCAGCCGCAATTGCAAAATCAGATAGTCCTCCGCGCCGCATCCGCCATCCAAGACGGGTGCGGCGTTGTCGTTGAGGAAGGCTTCCGTGTCGGCGGGGTAGTAGAACCGCTTGCCGCCCATGCAGGAGTGGGCCGCCGGGCCGAGGCCGAGGTAATCGCCGCAGTTCCAGTAGATGAGGTTGTGTTTGCCTTCATAGCCGGGTTTCGCGAAGTTCGAGATCTCGTACTGCTGGTAGCCGTGGTGTTCCAGCTGCTCCACGGCATAGAGGTAGAAGTCCGCTGCTTCGTCGCCGGTGGGCAGACCCTCCGGCGGGTGCTTGCCAAAGGCGGAATCCGGTTCGATTTTTAATAGGTAGGCCGAAATGTGGGTGGCCCCGCCGGATTCGATCAGCTCCAGCGTCTCATCGAACTCGGCCTGCGTATAATGGGGCAGGGCCAGCATGATATCGCCGCTGATGTTCTCGAACCCGGCCCGCTGTGCCGCCCGGAATGCGGCCCGCGCCTGTTTGGCGGTGTGGGGGCGGCCCAGCGTTTTGAGCTGGCTGTCCCGCGCGGACTGGACCCCGAAGGAGATGCGGTTGACGCCGGCTTCCCGGAAGGCGCGGAGGGATTCTTCTGTGACCGTCTCCGGGTTGGCCTCCAAGGTGATCTCTGCGCCGGGCAGGGGAGACGCGGCTTCCATGAGCCGGGCCGCGTCCGCCGGGTCCAGCAGACTGGGGGTGCCGCCGCCGAAATAGAGGGTGTCCGGCCGGAGGGGAGCATCCGGTGCAAAGCGGTGCAGCTCCCGCAGAAGGGCGTCTACGTAAGCGCGGGGAACGCCCCGCTTTCCGGGTGCGGAATAAAAATCGCAGTACCGGCATTTGGAAAAACAGTAAGGAATATGCAGATAAAGTCCAAGAGACACGAAATATCACTGCCTTTTTCATGAAACGTTCATTTCTATGCAGTATACTATATTTTACAGACCGGGGCAAGGCTCCGGAACAAGACTGGAGGATCTTACCATGGATTACAACAACTATGACCGCGGCTATGCGGAGCCTACGATGAGCGCATCGGACTATATGACCCGCACCTACCGCTGGATGGCGTGCGGGCTGCTCATCACCTTCGCAATGGCCTATATCACCGCGACGACCTCGCTGATCTATCTGGTCGATTCGCTTTACCTTGTGCTTACCATCGCCGAACTGGCGCTGGTGTATGTGCTCAGCGCCCGCGTGCAGAATATGTCTGTGCATGGGGCCCGCGCCGCCTTCTTCGGGTATGCGCTGCTCAACGGCATGGTGCTCAGCTACTACTTCTTCGCCTTCTCGGTGGGGGAGCTGATCTTAGCCTTCCTGTCCACTGCCGTGTACTTCGGCCTGATGGCCGTTTACGGCACCACCACCCATAAGGACCTCACCGGCTGGGGCCCCCGCCTGATGATGGCACTGGTAGCCCTGATCGTCACCGGTCTGGTGGGGATGCTGTTCGGCTTCGGCTTTGGCGGCTCGGTGCTCTATTGCGGCATTGGTCTGGTGGTCTTCATGCTGCTGACCGCCTACGACACCCAGAAGCTGCAGCAGATGTACAGCTACTACGCCGCCGACTCCGAGATGGCTGAAAAGGCTTCCGTCTACGGTGCGCTGACGCTGTATTTGGACTTTATCAACATCTTCCTGTATGTGGTTCGTCTGCTGGGCAACAGCCGCCGCCGCAACTGATTCGCCTGATTTATAGGAGAGGTGCTCTCGGTGAGGGTGCCTCTCATTTTTTATGCACCCAACTGAATAAAGTCCCCGCAGGGGTCGCACACTACCATCAGGATTTGAACCGTACACAAACGATGATTGGAGTAACGAACCATGGAACAATTCCGAAAATTTCTGCGGGACAAAGGGTTTGTGCTGGCGCTGCTGGCGTGCTTGGTGGCGGCGGCAGCGGCGGGGGTCTGGGCGGTGCGCACCGTCCGTGACGAGCTGAAGGAGAACCTCGACGGCCTGAAAACGCCGGACAGCACTTCCACCCTGCCCGGCATCGACCAAGACCTGACACTCATCCCGGAGGAGGAATATCCCGAATGGCAGCAGCCCGATACGCCCGCCGCAAACAGTGTGGCCAATGTGCCCAAGGCCGAGCCGCCCTCGGCTTCGTCCTCTTCGCCCTCTTCTGGGGCGGCGTCTGGCTCTGGTTCGGTGCGCGAACCCTCCGCGCTGCAAGGCGGCTCCTCCTCTGCCAGCAGCTCGGCAGCGGCTGCCTCCACGCAGCCCGGCTTTGGCAAAATCTTGAACGGCTACAGCGGCGATGAGCTGGTGTACAACAAGACGCTGGGCGACTGGCGCACCCACAACGGCATCGACTATGCAGCCCGCGAGGGCGAAGCAGTTCCTTCCCCGGTGGACGGCAGCGTGGTGCTCGCTGGTGCCGATGGCAGCTGGGGGCCGGTCGTGGCCGTGAAGGACAGCGCAGGCCGTGTCTGGCGGCTCTGCGGTGTGGCCAGCCCCAAGGTGAAGGAAGGCGACACCGTGTCGGCCGGGCAGGTGCTCGGCACCGTGGGCAGCGTGAGCTGCGAGTGCGCCGAGGAGAGCCACCTGCATCTGGAAGTGAAGCAGGGCGACAGCTATCTGGACCCCGCAGCGTGCAGGAACTGAATCAGCGGCCCGCCGGAGGGAAAAAGCCCCCGGCGGGCTTTTTTGTGTGGGGATTTCCAGCAGTTCCGGGCCGGGAAGTGATTGCATTTGGAAGCCGATTCTGGTATGATACAATAGAACAAGTTTCGACAGAGCGTGAACACAGGAGGAAGCAGGATGGCAAAGGTGTTGATCGTGGGCGGCGGTGCGGCCGGGCTGATGGCGGCGGGTGCTGCTGTGCGGCAGGGGCACGAGGTGACGGTGCTGGAGCACATGGAAAAGCCAGGCCAGAAGATCCTCGTCACCGGCAAGGGCCGCTGCAACGTGACCAACGACTGCACGGCGGAGGAGTTCCTGCGCCATGTGCGGACCAATCCGCGCTTCCTGTTCTCCTCGCTGGGGGCGTTCCCGCCAGCCAGAACGATGGAGCTGTTTGAGGGGCTGGGCGTGGAACTGAAGGTCGAGCGGGGCCGCCGGGTGTTCCCGGTGTCGGACCGGGCCGAGGAGATCCGTCAGGCGCTGCTGCGCTACGCCGAGGAGGCCCGCATCGTCCGCGACGGGGCCCAAAAACTGCTGCTGGAGCCGCTGGCCCCGGTTGAGGAGGCTGCCCCTGCGGCGCCGGAAAACCCGCGCCACCCCAAAAAGAAAAAGCCCGGTGCGGCCTGCCGCTGCGTCGGGGTGCGGGGAACCTCCGGCAGGGAGTACCGCGCCGATGCCGTGCTGGTGGCTACGGGCGGCCTGAGCTACCCGACGACCGGCTCCACCGGCGACGGCTACAAACTGGCCGAGCAGGCCGGGCACACCATCGTGGAGCCGGTGCCCAGCCTGGTGAGTCTGGTCAGCCATGACCCGGACTGCAAGAAGATGATGGGGCTGGCCCTGAAAAATGTGACGCTGACCCTGTTTGAGGACGGCAAGGCCATCTTCGACGAGCAGGGCGAGATGCTGTTTACCCACTTCGGCATCAGCGGCCCGCTGACGCTGAGCGCATCCAGCCACCTCGGCGACATGAAAAAGCACCGCTACCATGCGGAGATCGACCTGAAGCCCGCCCTGAGCGAGGAGCAGCTCTACGACCGCATCACCCGCGATTTTGCCCTGTTGGCGAACCACGCGGCGCAGGGGGCGCTGGTCAAGCTGCTGCCGTCCAGCATGCAGCCGGTCATGGTGGCCCGCTGGGGCATCGACCCGGCCACCAGAGCCAACCAGATCACCCGCGAGCAGAAGCGGGAGCTGGTGCAGCTGTGCAAGCACTGGAAGGTGCCCATTGATGCCCGCGGCGACCTGGCCCATGCGGTCATCACGTCGGGCGGCGTGTCGGTGCGGGAGGTTGACCCCAAGACCATGCAGAGCAAGAAGGCGCTGGGCCTCTATTTTGCAGGCGAGGTGCTGGACGTGGATGCCTACACCGGCGGCTACAATTTGCAGATCGCGTTCTGCACCGCACAGAGCTTTGCAAATAATTTATAATTTAATTTATATATAAGGAGACATACACATGATTTCTGTTGCGATCGATGGGCCTGCAGGTGCGGGCAAATCCACGCTGGCGCGCCGTCTGGCGGCTGAGCTGGGCTACATTTATGTGGATACCGGTGCGATGTTCCGCACCATCGGCCTGTATGCACTGCGCGCGGGCAAAGACCCCAAGGACAACGAGGCCGTCAATGCACTGCTGCCGGAGATCTCGCTGCGGCTGGATTCGGTGGACGGCGAACAGCACATCTACCTGAATGGGGAGGACGTCAGCCGGCTCATCCGCACCGATGAGGTGGGCATGGCGGCTTCGGCTGTGGGGGCCAACCCGGCAGTCCGCGCTTTCCTGCTGGATCAGCAGCGCGATATGACCCGGACCCAGAACGTTCTGATGGACGGCCGCGACATCGGCACGGTGGTGCTGCCCCATGCGACCGTGAAGATCTTCCTGACCGCTGCCCCGGAGGCCCGCGCCAGACGCCGCTGGAAGGAGTATCAGGAGAAGGGCGTGGACATCTCCTTTGAAAAGGTGCTGGAAGATGTGAAGCAGCGCGATTATCAGGACACCCACCGCGAGGCTGCCCCGCTGAAGCAGGCCGACGACGCCGTTCTGCTGGACACCTCTGAGCTCAACTTTGAGCAGAGCCTGGATGCCATGAAACAAATCATCGCATCCAAGGTCTGAGAGGAGCGCAATGGTACTCTATTATATTTTGCTCCCGCTGGCGTGGATCGTGTTCCACATCGGGTTCCGGGTGGAGTGCATCGGCCGGGAGAATCTGAAGAAAGTCCGGACGAGCGGCTGCATCATCGCACCGAACCATGTTTCCGCCATCGACCCGGTGTTCGTGGTCATCACCCGGTTCTGGGGGCGGCGGATGGTGGTCTTCGCCAAGAAGGAACTGTTTGAAATCAACGTGCTGCTGACCTGGTTTTTCCGCTGGATGGGGGCGCTGTGTGTGCGCGGCACCCGCGAAGAGCTGGACGCGATCGACCAGACGGTGGAGGCCTGCCGGAACGGCGGCACACTGCTCATCTTCCCGGAGGGCACCCGCGAAAAAGAGGGAAAGCTCCTGCAGCCCAAGAGCGGCCTGTTCGTCATCGCGGCGCAGGCGGCGGTGGACGTGGTGCCGGTGCGCATCCTTTACGACACACCGGACGGCAGGATGAAGCTGTTCTGCAAGGTGAAGGTCGTCTACGGCGAGCCGATGCCCGCCGCACAGTTCGCCATGGAGAGCCGCCGCGACCTGAAGACCCTGCGGGCCAACAAGCAGGCGCTTCTGGACGCATGGGAAGAACTTGGGCAGCAGGCTTGAGTGCACAGGCTTACCCTCTCAGGCGCTTCGCGCCAGCTCTCCCCAGGGGAGAGCTTTTAATCGAACGATAAACTTTATCGGGAATTGCCAAAACCTCCCACTTTGGGGGAGGTGGCATCGCGCAGGCGATGACGGAGAGGGTAAGGCCGATCAAGACAGGAGGATAACATGGAGATTCGTTTGGCGAAGACGGCGGGCTTCTGCTTCGGTGTGAACCGGGCGGTGGAGCTGACGTATAACCTGCTGGATGGGGGCCACAAGGTGGCAACGCTGGGGCCGCTCATCCACAACCCGCAGGCTGTGGCCGATATGGAGCGCCGGGGGGCGCTGGTGGCCGACACGGTGGACGACATCCCCGCCGGGTACGAAGTCATCATCCGCAGCCACGGTGTGCCCCGCAGCATCTACGACACGCTGGAGCAGCGCGCCCTGGTCTACCACGACGCGACCTGCCCCTTTGTGAAGAAGATCCAGAACATCGCCGCCAGGGCTGAGGCCGAGGGTGCAGTGCTGCTGGTGGCAGGCGACAAGACCCATCCGGAGGTGCAGGGCATCGTCGGACATACCGGGGGAGAGGTATTTGTGTTCAGTGATCTGGACGAGTTGAAGGCCTGGAAAGGCCCTTCGGACCCCTCAAAACCCATTTTTGCGGTTGCACAGACCACATTTCAGGTAACAAAATGGCAAGAAAGTTCGGAGTTTCTCAAAAAAGCCTATACAAACGCCCGAATTTTTGATAC
>OLHG01000917.1_pt1 | contig 19588 bp, 17 predicted proteins | sample 1605971 | NCBI WGS metagenome assembly OLHG01 (sample SAMN03283289) | human gut metagenome | biome: human-associated habitat; material: feces | host: Homo sapiens | place: Peru | collected 2012 | reverse complement strand
AATCGAACCCGCGTATTCAGCTTGGGAAGCTGATGTTCTGCCATTGAACTACACCCGCGTGTCTTGTGTTATCTCTGACACGAGTTATATCTTATCATACATGTCAGAGATATGCAAGCACAAATTTAATTTTTTTCTACAAATCAATGTTTCCTCAATTTCAACTGTCATTTTCACCAAATAAACGTTATAATATTATTAATTTATAGTCATTTTTTATTCAAAACGCCATAATTCAAAAAAGCGGAGAAAAAATGTCACATGGCCTTTTAATGTATCACCTTTTCTCTCTATAATGAATAAAAAGGAGGAGGAAGACTCGTGGATTTATTTAATAGCTTACCACTTAAAAAGCAGGAATATATGAACCGGCTTTTCAGAAACTGTACGGAAAAAGTCAAGTATTACATGTCCGTGATCGATGTGGAAGCTGACCAGACTTTTATCAAAGCCGGAGAAGAATGCAAGTACATATACATCATTTTATCAGGGAAAGTAACCGGAGTCGAATGGCCGATGCATGAGAAATCTTATTTCTTTAAGGACTTTGGACCGGGTGACTTCTTTGGTGAGATTGAATGTTTTGCCGGACTTCCAAGATACCGGATCAGCATTCTGTCTTCAACAAAATGTCGGCTGCTTGCCATTCCATCTATTTATTATATGGAGTGGATGCGTATGGATGTTGATTTTTACGTAAACGGTTGATCCAAACTTATGTTTAAGGAGGGGATAACATGTATGTAGGAAAAAAGGTTACTCGTGTAGATGCCTACGATAAAGTAATTGGACGTACAAAATATACAGATGATCTCTGTGATAAGAGTGCCTATATTGCACGTATTTTACACTCTACAATTGCCAACGGACATGTTCTTTCTATTGACACATCTGAAGCTGAGAAGATACCTGGAGTTGTAAAAGTATTTACCTGTTTTGATTTAAAGGAGAAGCATTATTTTCCAACTGCCGGACATCCATGGTCCACAGATGAATCACATCAGGATGTTGCCGATCGTCTTGTTCTTACAGACCGCGTCAGATTTTATGGGGATGATATCGCTGCGGTTGTAGCAGAGGATGAGGTTTCCGCCGCACAGGCACTTCGTGCGATCAAAGTAGAATATGAAGAATATCCATTTGTTCTGGATGTTCTAGATGCTATGAAAGAGGATGCTCCTCAGCTTCATGAGGATTATCCGAACAATATTCTCAAACACACAACGATCCGTAAAGGTAACTACGAAGAAGCAATCAAAGAACCTGGACTGATCAAAGTAGAAGGCTGGTACAGCACACCAACCGTTCAGCACTGTCATATTGAAAACTTTATCTGCTATGCTGAGATGGAAGGCGACCGCATCAAGGTTGTAAGTTCTACTCAGATTCCTCATATCGTGCGTCGAGTTGTCGGTCAGGCACTTGGAGTTGAATGGGGTAAGATCCGTGTCATCAAGCCTTACATCGGCGGTGGTTTCGGAAATAAGCAGGATGTTTTGTATGAGCCACTTTGTGCATGGCTGTCCATGCAGCTTCACGGACATCTTATTAAACTTGATGTACCAAGAGAGGAGACCTTTGTTTCTACCCGTGTACGTCATGCGATCAAGAGCCACATCATTTCATGGGTTCGCCCGGATGGAACATTTGCTGCAAGAAAACTGGAAGCATTTTCTGATCAGGGTGCTTACGCATCTCACGGTCACAGTATCTGTGCCAAAGGAGTTGGCGCATTCCCGCAGCTTTATCCTTGTGATAACGTAGAGGCTGATGCTTATACAATATTCACAAACAAATCCGTTGCCGGTGCGATGCGTGGTTACGGAATTCCACAGGCAATGTGGGCTGTAGAATGTCATACAGAAGACATTTGTGCAAAACTTAACATGGATCCGCTTGAATTCCGCCGCAAAAACCTGATGCCGGTCGGATACAAGGATGCATTTTCTAAAAATGAATTATACAGCGACACATTCAACCAGTGCCTCGACAAAGGAATCGAAGTTACTGATTACCTTCGTAAATACAAAGAATACCAGAACCAGACAGGAGATATCCGCAGAGGTATCGGTATGGCAGTCTTCTGGTACAACACAGCTGTATGGCCAATCTCACTTGAGACATCTTCCTGCCGTATGGTATTGAATCAGGATGGTTCTCTTCAGGTTCAGCTCGGTGAGACAGAGATCGGACAGGGTGCTGATACTGCATATTCACAGATGACTGCAGATATTCTTGGCGTTCCGCTTGAAGCTGTACACATTGTTTCCTGTCAGGATACAGACGTCACACCATTCGGAACAGGTGCTTATGCATCCCGTCAGACTTATACAGCCGGATTCTCAATTCGCCAGACAGCACTGCTTCTGAAAGAACGCATTTTGAAATATGCACATGAACTGACAAGAATGCCTGAATATAACCTGGATATCATTGACGGACAGATTGTTCGTATCACAGATAACCGTGTTCTGATGTCTCTTGGAGATCTTTCAACCGAAGCACTTTACAGCCTTTCACACAGTGAGCATCTGTCAGCTGAAAGTACAGCACAGATTAAGTCCAATGCCTACTCCTTCGGATGTACATTTGCAGAAGTTGAAGTTGACATCCCGATGTGTAAGGTAAAACTGCTTGATATCGTCAATGTACATGACGCCGGAACTCTTATCAACCCGGCACTTGCTGAAGCTCAGGTACACGGTGGTATGAGTATGGGAATCGGATTCGGACTTTCTGAAAACCTGCTCTTTGATCCGAAGACCGGAAGAGCATTAAATAATAATTTGCTCGATTACAAGTTATCCACATTTATGGATCACCCGAGACTACGCGCTTATTTCGTAGAAAATGCGGAGCCTACAAGTGCATTCGGAACAAAATCTCTTGGTGAGCCACCGACATGTTCCATTGCACCTGCAATCCGTAACGCAGTTTATCAGGCAACAGGTGTCTATGTAAATGATGCACCGGTGAATCCACACCATCTGTTCCGCAGTATGAAGGAACAACATATGTTTGAGGAAGGAGGAAAAGCAAATGTATGATCTTAAAGCACTTTATGAAGCTGAAAGCGTAGCTCATGCTATACAGCTTTTACAGGAACATCCGGAAGCACAGATCATTGCCGGCGGAAGTGACGTTCTTGTACAGATGCGTGAAGGACGCCGCACAGGAAAAGAACTTGTAAGCATTTATAAAATTGATGAAATGAGAGGCATATCTTATGAAGAAGACGGTGCGATCCGCATTGGCTCTCTGACCAGCTTCTCTCATATTACAAAGGATCCGATCATCCAGAAGCATATCAACGTACTTGGGGAAGCTGTTGATATGGTTGGTGGACCACAGATCCGTAACATCGGAACGATCGGTGGAAACACATGTAATGGTGTTACATCCGCTGATTCCGCTTCAACACTTCATGCATGGGATGCAATTGTTGAGATCACAGGACCGGACGGAGTTCGCAGAATCCCGATCCATGACTTCTATATTAAAGCAGGAGTCGTTGATCTGAAACCGGCAGAGATTCAGACAGCGATCATCATTCCGAAGGAAGCATACGAAGGCTACCACGGACATTACATTAAATACGCAATGCGTAATGCAATGGATATCGCAACAACAGGATGTTCTGTCAATGTAAAACTCTCTGAAGATAAGAAGACAATCGAGGATGTCAGAATTGCTTACGGAGTTGCAGGACCTGTTCCGATGCGTGCACCTTCTGCTGAGGCAAAAGCAAAGGGCAAACCGCTTACAAAAGCTGTTGTTCATGAATTTGGTCAGGCTGTTCTGGAAGATATCAATCCACGTGACAGCTGGAGAGCATCCAAGGCATTCCGTCAGCACATCGCTACTGTTCTTGCAGAGCGTGCACTGACAGAATCTATCAGATTGGCAGGAGGTGTGATCGATGAATAAACAGTACAAATTACTTACCTGCACGATCAACGGTAAGAAAGTCGAGAAAATGATCGATGTCCGTGCATCACTTACAGATGTTTTAAGAGATGACTTCCGTCTGACCAGCGTAAAGAAAGGCTGTGAAGTCGGAGAATGTGGAGCATGCAATGTAATCATTGATGGGGAATGCTTCAACTCCTGTATCTATCTCGGTGTATGGGCTGAGGGAAAAGAAATCCTTACTCTTGAAGGTCTCGCCGGACCAAATGGTGAGTTATCCGATATTCAGCAGGCATTTATTGACGAAGCAGCTGTTCAGTGTGGCTTCTGTACACCTGGATTCATCATGAGTGCAACTGAACTTTTAAATGCCGGCAAAGAATTCTCAGATGATGAGATCCGTAAAATGATGTCCGGTCATCTGTGCCGCTGCACAGGTTATGAAAACATTTTCCGTGCAGTCAAGAAGACAATGCTTCGCAGACTCGGAAAAAATGAAGAAGCAGACACTGTCTAACTATCCAATATGGAAGATTGGTTCAATCCTGTACGAAGGAATCAAGATGCTCAAAGACTGCGAGTTCAATGACCGCACAATGATCATTGTATCTCTCGCTTTCTGCGTCGGCGTTGGTCTTACACAAACAGATGCGAACTTCTTCAGCGCTTTCCCACAGGCTGTGGGAGATATCTTCAACGGAAATGCTGTTGTAGGTGTGTTCGTAGTATCACTGCTGCTCAGTCTGATTCTGCCGAAAGATAAAAGTGAAAAAGTAGAAGAATAACGAATAAGAAGAAAATAACAGCTGTAATTGAAAAATATTTCTCTTACAGCTGTTATTTTTCTTTTTTTAAAAGGTTTTCTTTTACCATCCAGCTTCCGGAGCAGCCATCACCTTGATTATTTGGGTTTCCTTCTGCATATTCCGCTCACTCCTTTGTGCTGATCTTCTCCAGACATGCAATCAATTCTGCCTCACTTCTTACCACTGCATCCGGCTTTACATCACCTGCTGCCTGATGTCCGCGATGATTATACCAGACTGCATTCCATCCTGCTGCTTTTGCCCCAACAATATCATTTTCAAAAGAATCTCCTACATAGCAGATCTCTTGTGGCAAAATCCCCATTCTTTCCGCCGCACGACTGAAAATCCTCTTGTCCGGTTTTGCTACCCCGAGTGCTCCTGATATAAATACATGACCTACTGGAATCCATTCCATTACACCAAGTGCGTTCACTTTATCCCACTGATGCTGCGCCGGACCATTTGTAACGATTCCCAGAGTCACCTTCTCTTTCAAGTTCTGCATCAACTGTCTCATTGCATCTGTCATCTTGATTTCATGCTGTCTTTCTTCATAAATTGCTTGGAATTCCAATGCCTTGAGTGCATCAATCTTCTTCCCATAATCAAGAAATGCATTTTTGAATCGATAGATATACATCTCTTCCATCGACATCTCACCACTTAAACAGCGTGCATACACGGAATCACTGTATCTTCTGCTTGCCAAAAATGCGCCTTCCAGATCCAGATCTTTATCTTCCGGGAAAATCTCCCTGCATGTTTGCTTAAATGGAGTTGATAAATCATATAATGTGTCGTCTACGTCGAATACAATTGCTTTCATTATTCTCATCCTGTCCTTTTTCCACTCCCTGGTAAACTGTTTTGATTACTGTTCGCACTACATACGACTGGCAATCTATTCTGACAGATACCATGCTTGTTATCTTTTTATCAATCTATTGATAGTCTAACATAGTTTATTTTGTTTGACTAGGTTGAATTTTATCCAGTATTTTATAAATCTTATAAGTATACGCTAACCATAAACCTGATTATCCCTTGCATCACCGTGCTATAATTAAAATTAAGGTGGTTAGAAACATTTACCATCTGCTAAGGATTTTGAAAGAAGGCATTTTAATGAGAACTTATGTTACACACTACTTCAACTTTGAATACATCGGAATCTACCTGCTCGTCTCGCTGATCGGGCTGGCCGTTGTGATCGGTATTGTTCTTGGCGTAGCCAAATTGAAAACACGCCAGCGACTGCAGGATGACTCCCTGTCTCACAAAGCAATCCGTCGTATCAACCGCCACCATCAGGAGCGAAAAAGAAGCATTATTGAAAGTTTCTTTGAGATGGTCTTCGCCAGCACCTCTGTACTGATTTTTCTGTCACTTTACTATGTGATTGACGAGAGGATTCCAGGCGTGTCCATCTATTGGCAGAAGTATCAGGATATTATCCTTTTACTCTTCCTTTGCTTCTCCGTTATCTTAAATGGATGGCTTGATATTGTATTTGTACCATTGGAAGAAATAGATTCCAACCAGAAGGCGTCCATTCGACTGGTATCTTCCTTTTATATTATACTGATACTTCTGTATATTAAGTTTATTTACAATGATGACAACTACGATTCACTGATGATGTACTTCATCACGCTTGCAGTCGGACGCTTCATTTACTTTGACTTTACGATGGATGATTTTCTTTCCACGATTCATGGATTTTGGGAAGAACTTCCACTTCTGATTTTAATGACAAGCTACTCCGGATTTATCTGCTGGTTTGGATTCCACATTGGATTCTTGCTGACTTCCAACGGTGTGATTGTCAGCACACTTCTGGCGCATCTGTTTATGGTCTGTTCGATTTTTATTTTGGATAAGACAAGAATTTTGAGGCTGGTGATGTGATTTTGAATCGTAATGTAAGTAAAAATACGGTGCAACTTGCCAAAACAAATTGCACCGTATCTCATAGATTCTTCTAATTTCTTACACTTCCTTGAATTTCGGATGTTTGGACAGTGCCATTGTCACTGCGAATCCGACTACCAGTGAGATCAGAATTCCGATCATATAATTGAGCATACCGCCGGACTTGATACATACAAATCCAATGATTCCTGCTGCCCCTGGGGAAATATTCTGGACATTCGTCAGTGTCACATAAGCACATCCGACAGCAGAACCGAACATAGCTGCATAGAATGGATATTTCATCTTCAGATTGACTCCGAACATTGCCGGTTCTGTAATTCCAAGCAGAGCAGAGATACCGGAAGAAACAGCAATACTCTTCATTTTCTTATCTTTTGCACAGAACATAGCTGCCAGTGTTGCTCCACCCTGAGCCACGTTATTACACGCTGCAATTGCAAAGAGGAAAGAACCTCCTGCCGCGATCAGCTGAATATCTACCGGCAACAGACTGTGATGCATTCCTGTCATTGTCAGCGGTGCATAGATGAATCCGAAAATGAATCCTCCGACAACACCTAATGTATCATGCAACCACAGAATACCATTTGTGATCCAGTCACCTGCTGTACGCATTACACCACCTACTACAGTGAAGGTAAGGAATGCAGTTACAAGCACAGACAGCGCCGGGGTCAGAAGGTTGTCCAGATATTCTGGAACTACCTTGTGCAGTTTTTTCTCAATGAATGCCAGGATGGCAGCTGCTGCAAGTACTGGGAGGACAGTTCCCTGATATCCAACCTTTTCGATCGTCAGAGCTCCGATGTGCCATACCGGAACCGTTCCCTCTGTGATTGCTGTACCATAGGAATACGCATTCAGAAGATCTCCGGATACCATGATCATTCCCATAACAGCTCCGAGATATGGATTTCCTCCGAACATCTTTGTTGCTGAAAATCCAACAAGGATTGGCAGGAATGCATATGCCGCACTGGCAAATGTATTAATCATAGATGCCAGATCAGAAATATTCGGATATGCTTCCACAAGTGACTTTCCTGAAATAAAGAGTCCTTCTGCTGTCAGGACATTATTGAGTCCCATCAGAAGACCGCTGGCAACCAGCGCAGGGATGATCGGTACAAATACGTCCGCCAGCATCTTGACTAGTTTCTGAAGCGGATTCATTTTCTGGTCTGCATCTTTTTTTACTTCATTTTTGGAACTCTCTTTGATATCTGCGTACCGGATAAAATATTTGTACACCTCATCCACCGTACCACTTCCGATAATAATCTGGAACTGGCCGCCTGTAGAAAACTGGCCTTTTACAAGCTCTGTCTTAAGAATTCCATCTACATCTGCTTTGCTCTCATCTTTTAATACCAGTCGCAATCTGGTCGCGCAGTGAGCCGCGCTGATCACATTTTCTTTTCCTCCTACCAGACGCAGAAGTTGACTTGCTGCATTCTGATATCTCTGTTCTTTTCCCATTGTAGCTCCTCCTATAACTTCTTACTTTTCTATCTCAATCAGGATTTCCGGAATACTATTGTTGTACTTGAAAAGTCCTGTCTGATTCTTGGTATCCGGATGCCTGCATACATCAGTTCATCCCCTCCATATTCCTGTCCGGTCGCACAGTCTGTGTAGATTGCGTCCGGGTCCAGACCTCTCAGCCGGATGACCGGCATCCGATATGCTGCTCTTGCGAGGATCTGCACGTGTGTGAAAATTACTTCCATTCCATCTTCAGACACGATATTCCATGCGCTCTGATTCTCACAGAATGGATTTGCCAAACGATAATAGGTTCCAAACTGTACCGTTCTTCGCCTCTTTTTATATTCTTTAATCTGTGCTTTCACTTCCTCTTTCTCTTCTTTAGAAAGATTTTTCAGATCCAGCTCATAGCCGAGATTCCCTGCTGCCGCAACCGCAAATCTTGTAGCAAGCGGTGTTGTCCTTCCCACCTGATGATTTGGACACGCAGATACATGAGCCCCCATTGTAACCGGCGGAAACAGGAAACTTGTTCCATGCTGGATCTTCAATCTGCAGATTGCATCGGTATTGTCACTCGTCCAGGTCTGCGGCATGTAATAAAGCATTCCTGCATCAAATCTGCCACCGCCACTGGAACAGCTTTCAAACAAAACCTGTGGAAATCTTTCCGTCAGTGTTTCCATCACATGATAAAGTCCAAGTACATAACGATGAGATAATTCCATCTGGTTTTCTCTGCCCAGGTATGCACTTCCAAGATCCGTCAGATGTCGGTTCATATCCCATTTCACATAACTGATATTTCCCGGTTCCAGAATCCTTCCAACAGACTGAATCAGATACTCACAGACTGCCGGGTTGGACAAATCAAGCACAAGCTGATGCCGGCTGCGGATCGGATCATAAAGCGGACTTCTGATCACCCAGTCCGAATGTGTCCTGTAGAGATCACTTTTCTCCGAAATCATCTCCGGTTCAAACCAAATTCCAAATTCAATTCCTTTCTGTTTCACCCGCTTTGCCAGATTTTGCAGCCCGTCTGGAAATTTCGTCTTATCTTCTACCCAGTCTCCAAGGGAAGTCGTATCTGTATTCCTTCCTTTAAACCAACCATCATCCATCACCAGCAGTTCGATTCCAAGCTCCGCGGCCTCCTCTGCCAAATTCAATATTTTTTCTTCGTTAATATCAAAATACATTCCTTCCCAGCTGTTCAATAACACCGGACGTTCTTTCTCTCTGTACGTCCCCCGGCAGACACGTTCTCTGTATAATTTATGGAAGATCTCTGTCATCCCGCCCAATCCCTGTTCACTGTATACAAGGACTGCCTCCGGTGTACAGAAACTTTCCTGCGGGTGCAACTTCCACTGGAACTGAAATGGATTCAACCCGATCTGTACCCGCGTCGTTCCATACTGCCCACACTGGACACTCCCATAAAAATCTCCGCTGTAGATCAGATTTACGCCCAGAACTTCACCCTGCTCTTCTGTCGTCTGTGGACTTAACAATCCAAGAAATGGGGTTGCCTGCGGACTGCTCGTTCCACGACGGCTCTCGATCACAACTGCATCTGCACAGAGTGGACGCCGGTACATATTTTTCTCTTCTACATGCGCCCCAGCAAAGGTCAGCACATCATACCCCTGTGTCGGCAGATCCATGCTCATACTTAAGAATCTGGTAATCTCCACCTGCTCTTTTCCATCGTTAATCCATTTAGCAAATCTTGTGACCACCGCATCTTCATAGATTGTGTAATATAACAGGATTCTCTGGTTTCTCACTTCGTCCTGAAGCGTAATTTCCAGTGTCATTGCTTCTGCAACCTGCTCTGTATAGACATGTGGGAGTCCTTCCGGTGCTATCTTTCCTTTCAGAATTCGAAATCCTTGATAGAAAAATCTTGCGTTTCTGTCTCCCTGTGCGTCCATCAGCTCATAGGCCGGACTTCTGAAATCTCCTTGGCCGGATTCCGGAAATTCTCTTTGCTGTGTGTCCAGCGAAAACGTCCTGTCTTCAACAACCGGATTTGCACAAAATCCTCTGTCGTAATAGAAGCTCTGAATGCCACCGCGCCACTTTTTCAACCTTTTTCCGTAATAACAGTGCTTTAAATAGCGCTGTTTTTCTACTTGAATCACATAACTGATTTTCTCATTATATAAATGAAAAATCTGCTGTTTTTCATCGAAAATGATCTGCATTCGGTTCCTCCTTTTTTCTTTTTATCTCCTGACCTCATGTATTATAACGTCTATATTCTTTCCGTTTCAATGGTAATGTAAATCGTTGAATGGTAAATTCTTGCTATTTATTCATTTTTCATTTATAATTAAATTCAAATATAGTTAAAGGAACTCATAAATATGACAAACAATCACTTATTTTCCAACCTACCATTTGGTTCTGTTGGATTCCACATAACTTCTGCCCTTCCTCTTCAAACACTAAAAGGAATCGGACTACACCATATTACATCGCATGATTATAACTGGGATAACAACACTAGAAAGAACTCTTATCTTCTTCTTCAATACACACTATCTGGAAAAGGAATTTTTCATATTTCCGGAAAATCCTATATTCAAGAGGCTAACGATCTGTTTCTTGTTCAGATTCCCGGAGACAGCCAGTACGCTCTTCCGTCTGATTCAGATCACTGGGATGTACTATACCTAGAATTTTCCACGGAATGCCTTCCCCTTTTGTACTACATTCATCAGTCCAGTGGTCCCACTTTTCACCTTGATGAATCCTGTACCTTGCCAGAACAAATGAGAGATTTATATTTAAACGCGACTTCAAATCAGCTGGAATCGGTATTTGATAATTCAAAAGCTGCTTATTCTTTCCTTCTGGATTTAACAAGCTATGCATTATATCATCCTAAACTAACTTCACCACGTGTTACACTGGCAAAAAATTATATAGATACCCATTTTTACAATGTTTCCCTGAATCTAGATGAAATTTCTGATGCCGTAGGATTATCAAAGTATCATTTATGTCGGGAATTTACTCATTTATACGGAACTTCTCCTGGAAAATATCTAACGAATCTGCGTATTCAAAAATCCTGTATTCTGCTCCTTCAAAACCGATATCACACAATTGGTGATATTGCTTCGATGGTCGGATTTTCAAACGATAACTATTTTTGTAAAGTTTTCCGAAAATCTCTTGGAATTACTCCAACTCAATATCGAATTCAAAATCAGAACTATGATCTTGTGCGTGTACTTCACGACTCACATCCTTGCGTTCCATCCGATAAATAACTGCCTCATAGGGACGCAGTTCTGTCATTTTATCCAGGGCAGGGGTATCTTTATAGTTGCTTAGCAATACCTGCCCGGATTGCTTGCACCGGAAGGTTCTTGTCTTCTCATGAAAATTGCAAACGATCAGCCATTGCTCTGTTCCAAGTGTTCTTGTATAAATATAAAGATCTTCATCCTCCGGGAATAGCAGATAATAGGTTCCATACACCATAATATCGTTCTCTTTCCGGAGACTGATCAGTTTCTGGTAATGATAAAATATGGAATCTGGATCTTTCCTTGCCTGTTCTACATTAATCTTCGTGTAGTTCGGATTCACACGATACCATGGGATTCCTTCGGTAAAACCTGCATTCTCTGTGCTATTCCACTGCATTGGTGTCCGCGCATTGTCTCTTGCTTTCGCACGGATCGCATGCATGGTCTCTTCTTTCGTGAATCCGGCTTTCAGACGTTCTTTGTAAATATTCTGGGTTTCAATATCCGGAAATTCTTCTATTGTCCGGAAAGGAACATTTGTCATGCCAATCTCTTCTCCCTGGTAGATATAAGGTGTTCCTTTCATCCCATGTAGCAATGTTGCAAGCATTTTTGCTGATAATACACGATATGCTCCGTCATTTCCCCAGCGGGATACAATTCTCGGAAGATCGTGATTATTCCAGAACAGACTGTTCCAGCCATGTCCTTCCAGTTCCGTCTGCCACTTGCTGAACACGCGCTTCAGATCCGGCAGATCTAATGGTTTCAAATCCCAGCGCTGACCTCCCGCTTTCTTATCCAGCTGGATCTGCTCGAACTGGAAAATCATGCTCAACTCCTTCCGTTTTGGATCCGTATACATCCTTCCGATCTCCGGAGTTGCTCCCCAGCATTCTCCGACCGTCATACTGTCCCTGCTGCCAAATGTCGCCTCATTCATCTCCTGCAGATAAGAATGTAACATCGGACCGTTTTCTTTGATCTTCTGATCCGGTATCTTCCCAATCAGGTCAATTACATCCATGCGGAATCCGGCGATCCCCTGATCCAGCCACCAGTTCATCATGTCATAAATCTCCTGCCTGAGTTTTGGGTTCTCCCAATTCAGATCCGGCTGCTTCTTACTGTAAAAGTGCAGATAATACTCGCCCGTCTCCGGGGAATACTCCCAGGCACTTCCGCCAAAATTCGATTTCAGGTCATTCGGTGGCTGACCATCCTTTCCTTTCCGCCAGATATAATAATCACGATATGGATTCTCCGTACTTTTCTTTGCTTCTATAAACCAGGGATGCTCATCTGATGTATGGTTTACGACCAAATCCATGATGATTTTAATGCCATTATCTTGACATTTTGTGATCAGTTCTTCCATATCCTGCATTGTTCCGAATTCCGGATAGATTGCGCGATAATCTGAAATGTCATATCCATTATCATCCTGTGGGGACTGGTAAACTGGACAGATCCACAGCACATCCACTCCCAGCTCTTTTAAATATTTAATTTTCCCTGTAATTCCTGGAATATCTCCCATTCCATCCCCATTACTGTCCGCAAAACTACGTGGATAGACCTGGTAGACGACACTGCTCTGCCACCATTTTTTCTCCATCTCATGCTCCCTTCTTGCTTTTTCATTTCGAACCCAGTATAATACAGGAAAGCAAAAGATACTTTCATTATTTTGTTCAAAAATAACACAATATTATGATTTTATGCGAGGTTTATTTATGTCACGCTCTTTAAAGGAAATGAACGCTCATGGAACTCCTATGTTTCCGCTGCAAGTATATACTCATCGAGATAAAAATGGTTTCTATTCTGTCACCGCCCACTGGCATGACGAACTGGAATTTCTCTATATTGAAGAAGGAACCTTGCATGGCATCATTGCCGGAACACCTTATGAGATGCAGGCCGGTGAATTCTACTTTATCAATTCCGGTGAGCTTCATGAGCTTCGGGCACATAACCACTCTCTGCATCATGCCATCGTATTTGATCCAAAGTTTCTGAATTTTGATGTTTATGATGCCTGCCAGCATAATTTCATCCAGCCTGTTACTCAGCAGAAGCTTCTCTTTCCGAATCGCATTTCTGCTACCATTTCACCAAAGGAACATGAAGAACTTCGAAGATCTTATTTTGACATTATCCAGAATTACCATCATTCCGGACAAAGTGCGCTCCTCAAGATCAAGATTTCTCTTCTGCAGATCCTGGAACTTTGCTTCCGCACGGAAATTATGAAACTGAATGATACGACCGGAAAACAGCTTGCCTCAATCAACCAGCTCAAGGCCGTTCTGGACTATGTCCGTTCCCATTACACAGAACCTGTCACCCTGAAAGAGCTTGCTGATATTGCCTGCATGAGCCCAACCTATTTCTGCCGTTATTTCCATCAGGAGATGGGGAAAACGCCCTTTGCCTTTCTGAACGAATACCGTATCAAAAAAGCTGCCATCCTTCTAGATGGTAGCTCTCTGTCAGTATCTGATATCGCCGTCAATTGCGGGTTTAACAATATCAGTTATTTTATTCGTAAATTTAAAGAATCTCAGGGAGTAACCCCTAAAAAATACAGAAGCAGAACCGAAGAATAACCTCTGTTCTGCTTCTTTCATTGTAGGATGAGTACAAAGACTCTTCCATTTTGCTTCCATCCTTCTTCTATATTCCAGACACAACCTTGATCAATAACAGCACCAGCACGATCAGAATAATCGGCTTGATCACTTTCACCCCATTATTCACAACCATACCGGCACCTACATAATGCCCTGCGATACTGAAACAGGATGCTGCCAGTCCCAGTCCCCACAGGATTTTCCCTGCCAGGATAAATGTGATCAGCGCTGAAATATTGGAAGAAAGATTCACAATCTTCACATTTCCTGTCGCTTTCTCCAATGGTATCTTCGCAAGCTTGGTAAATACAAGCAGTAAGAAGGTTCCTGTTCCCGGACCGTAGAATCCGTCATAACAACCAATCACCAAAGAGCATACAATTGCGATCAGATACTGCTTGTTCTTTGTCATTCCGACCGGAACTTCCACATCCATATTCTTGTCTTTCAACACACAGAAAGCTACAATTGGCAGGATAACAACCAATACCATTTTCAAAATATGGTCGCTGATGATCAACGCCAGATTCGCCCCTGCAACAGAACCAATCAACGCTCCGATCACTGTTCCTGGTACAAATCCCCAGTCTACTTTCTTATTCTTAATCAGTCTCGCTGTCGATACTACCGTTCCTGTTGAAGATGACAGCTTGTTCGTCGCGATTGCATTATGCACCGGAATCCCGGCAAACATATATGCCGGAAGCGAGATAAGTCCGCCGCCTCCTGCAATTGAATCAACAAAGCCCGCCAGAAACACCAGCGGGCATACAATCAGATAAATCCCCATTTTCCTTGTTCCTTTTCTTCTATAAAATTAGATATCAGAGACAAACGCCCCGACTTCCTATTGTAACGGTTTACAAGGAATCTGTAAATATCATTTATTGTTGTTTTCCTCCGAGATGGCGAATCATCGCTAACATGGATGTGCTTGCATGAAGCGGTGTAATCTTTATCTCCGGATGCTCTTCCTGAAATACACGGAACACTTCATCCGCAAAACCGCGCCCCATGAATTCAATTCCCCGAAAATCAATTACAAGCTCCTTGTATCCTTCTGCATCTTTCAGAACTCTTCTTGCATGGGATCTTGCCACCGGATCCACAAAAGGCAATACATCCTTCAGTATTATTGTTTTTACTTCTTCCATTCTACCGCCCGCTTTCCTGGTATTTTCTATATCTATTTTTACCATATTTTATCAAGATTTTCAAGTTGTACAGCATTTTTATTTACTCTGTTCTACAAAAAACTCCTCTCAGACTGCATCTTATCACAACTGAAAGGAGTTCTCCTATTATTTGCAAGCAGTGTAACTACTCTTTATTTTAATTGTTCCGGCTCTTCGACTTCATAATCTGACCAGCTGAAATCTTTTACTTATTCTCTCACAAGCACCTTCACGATCTCACCCATATACATTGTATGGTAGTCTTTGCCCGGATACCATTTTTCATCCGGTCCGTCTACTGTAAAGCACTCCGGTTTCATCTCCTGTGCATAAAGCTTTCTGCAGACAAAGATCAGATCTGCTTCTTCATACGCTGTTGTTCCGTCTGTGTAATACGGTGTCAGACCTGCTTCTTTATCTTTATCACAGTCGCGACCTGACTTGGAACCACAAAGATTTAATGCTTTTCTATAATCTTCCTTAAAGAAAGAAAGTGTAAATATCTCTTCTGCATCTACGAATTCCTTCGTATATCTCTGAGGACGGATATATGCTGTTGCAACATTCATCCCCCACATAATTCCAACACCGCCCCAGCTGGCTGTCATTGTATTATGCTTCTCTTCATCTCCTGCTGTGATCAACATCCATTCCTTGCTGATCTTTGTAAAAGGGTTAAATGAAAGTTCCTCAATCTTTACTTCTTTAAATGCCATTTTTGTTTCCTCCTTATAAGAAGCGGCCGTTACTGTATCCAACTTAATGCTACAGTAACAGCCACTATTTCTCTACTTCATTTCAATTATTTTGCAACAACTCTGCGGAAGTTTTTCTTTCCTTTTTTCACGATCTTACCTTCTCCGTCGAAGTCTGCCGGAGCATATGTTGTTGTAATGTCTGTTACTTTCTCTCCGTCTACAGAAACACCCCCCTGTGTTACGGCACGTCTTGCGTCAGATCTGGAAGATGCCTGTCCACTCTTTACGAGAACTGCAAGGATATCAATCTTTCCATCCTGGAAATCCGCCTCTTCTAGTTCTGTTGTTGGCATGTTATCAGCATTTCCCTGGCTGAACAGTGCACGTGCACTCTCCTGTGCTTTCTTCGCTTCTTCCTCACCGTGAACAAGTTTTGTCAGCTCATATGCAAGGATTTCTTTTGCTGTGTTAAGCTGTGCACCTTCCCATGTGTCCATCTTGTCGATCTCTTCAAGCGGAAGGAATGTCAACATACGGATACATTTCAGAACATCAGCATCTCCGACATTTCTCCAGTACTGGTAGAAATCGAATGGGGATGTCTTGTTCGGATCAAGCCATACAGCACCTGACTGTGTCTTACCCATCTTCTTACCTTCGGAGTTCAGAAGCAGTGTGATTGTCATAGCGCTTGCATCTTTACCAAGTTTACGACGAATCAGCTCTGTACCTGCGAGCATGTTGCTCCACTGGTCATCTCCACCAAACTCAAGGTTACATCCATAGTTCTGGAACAGCTCATAGAAGTCGTATGCCTGCATGATCATGTAGTTGAACTCAAGGAAGCTGAGCCCCTTCTCCATTCTTTGCTTGTAACACTCCGCTGTCAGCATTCTGTTTACTGAGAAATGAGGTCCAACCTCACGAAGTACATCGATGTAGTTCAAGTCAAGCAGCCAGTCCGCATTGTTTACCATAAGCGCTTTTCCATCAGAGAAATCGATGAAACGGCTCATCTGCTCTTTGAAGCAGTCACAGTTATGCTGGATCTGCTCCGGTGTCATCATACTTCTCATATCAGTTCTTCCGGATGGATCTCCGATATATCCTGTACCACCACCGATCAGTGCGATTGGCTTGTTTCCTGCTTCCTGCAGACGTTTCATCAGGCACAGTGCCATGAAATGTCCTACATGAAGACTGTCTGCTGTCGGGTCGAATCCGATATAGAATGTAGCCTTTCCATTATTTACAAGTTCTTTGATTCTCTCTTCATCTGTTACCTGGGCGATCAGGCCTCTTGCCTGAAGTTCTTCATAAATTCCCATCTTTCTTCTCCTTCTCTTTTCGTCTTATTTTTCTGTAACTTCTACAGAATATTCATAACATGTCTCTTGGCACAAAAACTGTGACCAGTAGCATTATAACGCATCATTCAGCTTGGCCTTTTTATATATCTGGAAAGAACCTTCCTAACATATAAAAAAAGACCCTACTGCATAACGCAATAAGGACGATCTATCACCGTGGTACCACCTTAATTCACCGACAACATTCTTTTCTGATGTAAGTATAAAGTTCTTACCTTTATGTCTGTCAGTCTCATTCGTGCAATAACGAGCACAACTCCGTCACAGCCTACTCTCTGTCCGATCTGCTGTCCATATCAATCGTTGAACTTCCATCATCAGATTTCGGTGTGAAGCTCCGGGATGTATTCGCAGTCAGTCATCTACGCGCCTCTCATCAGCCGGCAGCTTTCTGTGTGTCTGTTCTGTCTGTTACTTGTTCCCTTCATAGCCTTCCATATATAACTTCTATATAAGAGTCAGAATAAACTCTCGTAGTCTTGATGATAGACTATTGTAATCCTTTTGTCAAGTGGTCTTACATATATAAAAACGGAAGTGTCCCCGGCTCTTCGCCGGTTCCACTTCCGCTTTTGAAAAGGGATTATTAATGTGTGTGTTATCCGTATTCTTTCACATCATTATCCCGGATAACCTAATTATCATTTAAACTTATTTGCAAAGTTTCTTGAACTCGTCAGCTACAAACTGAACTTTTGTTCCAATGATTACCTGAACGTCTTTCTGAGATGGACGAACAACACCTGCAACACCTGCAGATTTGATCTTCTTCTCATCAACCTTTGTGTAATCTTTGATTACAAGACGAAGTCTTGTGATACAGTTGTCGATAGACTCAACGTTATCTTTTCCACCAACACCCTCAAGAACGATCTTAGCTACTGTTGTGAAGTCATCGTTTGCAAGAACAACTTTTGTTTCATCATCATCGTCATCTTCACGACCTGGTGTCTTCAGATCGAATTTAACGATTGCGAAACGGAATACAACGTAGAATACGATGAAAGCTGCAATTCCAAGAGGAATGATAAGCCATGTCTTAGCTGCTGCCGGAAGGGAAGCAGAGAAGATAAGGTCTGTAAGTCCTGCTGAGAAGCAGAATCCTGCACGGAATCCAAGAGCTACTGTGATTACTGTAAAGATACCATACAGTAATGCGTATACAACGTAAAGTGCCGGAGCAAGGAACATGAATGCGAACTCGAATGGCTCTGTAACACCACAAACGAATGCGGAAATTGCTGCAGATGCGATAAGTCCGATTGCAACTTTCTTCTTATTGCTCTTTGCAGACTGAATCATAGCAAGAGCTGCTCCAGGGATACCAAACATCATACATGGGAAGAATCCAGCCATGTACATTCCAAGGCTCCATGATACATCTGCAGATGTCTCACCAGCCCAGAAGTGTGAAAGGTCTCCAAGTCCGATTGTATCAAACCAGAATACATTGTTCAATGCGTGATGTAATCCTGTAGGAATTAACAGACGGTTCAGGAATGCATAGATACCTGCGCCTACAATACCGAGCTTTGCAACGCCGTCGCCAAGTGCAACGAGTGCACCGAACAGAAGCGGCCATACGAACAGCAGAACAGCAGATACCAGAATGGAAACCACGCCTGCAACGATGGCAACGCAGCGCTTGCCGCTGAAGAATGCCAGCCAGTCCGGAAGCTTCGTGTCCTTGAACTTGTTGTAGCACAGGGAACCGATGACACCGGCAAGAATTCCGATGAACGGGTTTGCAATCTTGTTGAATGCAAGGGTCTTGGTTGCGCTGTCAGCGATCGACGGCATGATGGTGGAAACAACTCCCGTAGAAAGAAGTGTTGTCATCATCAGCCAGGATGCAAGAGCTGCAATTCCGCCGGTTCCGTCGTTCTTCTCGGACATGCCGACGCCGACACCGATTGCGAACAGAATCGCCATGTTATCGATGAGAGCTCCGCCTGCCTTCACGAGGAACAGACCGATCAGATTGGCAGTACTGCTACCGGAAGCATCAACGCTTTCCCCAGCTTTTGAAGAAATTTCATATTTCTCCCCTCCTTAAAATAGTGTATAAACTTAACTGGATTTCTCCAGTCAGCTACCTGTGTGATGCAGATGATTATGTGAGCTTCAGAACGGCATCCTCCAAAGTGGCTTCGCCCTTCTTCTGAAGACTGATTTCCTTATAATCATCTGTGTTGCAGATCAGGACCGGAGTAATGATATTCAGTCCGGCAGCCTTGATCTTATCCAGATCCACATCCATCAGAAGATCACCCTTTTTTACGTGATCACCTGCCGCAAC
>OLHG01000915.1_pt1 | contig 19607 bp, 28 predicted proteins | sample 1605971 | NCBI WGS metagenome assembly OLHG01 (sample SAMN03283289) | human gut metagenome | biome: human-associated habitat; material: feces | host: Homo sapiens | place: Peru | collected 2012 | reverse complement strand
AGCCATGATAATGAGTTTACGTCAACGGTGAGTAAGACATTCACGGGCGGAAGTTGCATGATAGGTGCGTTGACAGAATGGGAACGATACAACATCGCAAACAAGGAGGATGCCGACGCAAGCCATTGGGATGGCACCAACCCGCGCAACGGTGACGCATCGACGAAGCCGACGAGCTCACCGGAACGGGTAGGGAGGTCGAGCCTTACGTCGTGGGTGGATTTTAGCGAAGTTGACACGACGAGCGTATTTTACCCACCAGCGGCACCGCCCAGTGGCGACAACACGAAGAAACACGCACCTCTCGTATTGCGTGACACAATAGACTATCAAGACTTTCTCTTTGTCAACCGTCGTGGAGCCGTAGAGACAGCGAGCGCGCTAATGAAAGAGGCACTGAATGTCAGCGCAGAGGTAAAACAATACAACAAGGTGGAGCGGCCTGCGTTCAAGCCGTCACGTTCATTGCTCTCCGTGCCATCTGGAGGAAGACGATCATGGGAGATGTCGAGCGGATATGTCAGCCGAGAATGGGCAGCGTGGTGGGCACAGGAGTTCCTTAAAGGACAACGCCACTGGATGCTTCTCGAAGGAATGTTTGTCCCTGTCATAGTGGAACCGGCAAAAAAGAGCGTGAGCATCTACGACCGTTCTAAGCAGCAGTTGTCACATGTTGACTTCACCGTGACACTGGCGTTGGAAGGGTGACTTGTTCTTGCTATTAAAGGTTAGTAAGGAACCAACGATTTTACATTGAATGTTTTTTGTGAGGTTGGAGAACCAGCGCGTGCCGTCTTTGTCGTGATAGACAGGGGCGGCATTCGTCGTTTTTTGGCATTTTGAAGTGTTAAATACGTTGAGAGAGGCGTTGGTTATCAGAGAATTGCCTAACTTTGCGATTATCCATACAATTTTAGCTTATGACAAAGGATGACGAGGACAACCTTCTAAAGTGGTTGCAAGACAAAGACGTCAGCGAGGTTATGTCGTTGCTGATGAAACATGGTAACAGATATTCAAGGAGAATTTTGAAATTCTTTCGGTGGTTCTGCAAGTATGTTCCGATAATTATTATGTGCTTCCACGCTTATGGAATGTGGGATTTTAGTCAGCATCCAAGGGAAATGTTTATCCCTTATGCGGAGAATATGCCTTGCTATCTCTACATATATTTCATGGTTTACATTCTGCCAATGGTTTTGATATTAGCGAGCCGATTCTTCTTCTTATGTTGGAAATACCGCATTCCCTTCTTCTACTTTTTCGGCATCAACGCTGCTCATATCGTGGAATGGAGCTGGTACACGACGAATGACATGATAGATTCCTGCTTTACCGTTATGATTGTAACGGCAATGTTTTATCTATATGGATTTGCAGATACGTTTATTAGTAGAACCAAGTTAGGGCGAAAAATCTGTGCGTAATGGGAAAAATACTAAATTATAAGTTGCTCGGCACGGCTTTGAGGTCATTGAGTGATGCTTGTTTTAAGGCTGACGAGCAACAAAAGAAAGGCGAGAAGGTGACGGCATGCGGCATGAGCGATGATGACCTGGATAGATTGTGCGACATCATCCCCGATATGCTCAACCCGATGATGAGCACGGAGGAGGTGAAAGAGAAGCTACACGTAAGCGACGCCACGCTCAACAGAATGGTGGCGAGGGGCGACCTGCCCAATGGCGAGCACAAGAAGCGCGGGCACACGAGGTATTGGAAGAAGTGGGATATTCTTCACTTTATTAAAAAGAAAAGAAAATCATAGCGTATTAATAAGCCCTATCGCAGCACGGACAAGCGAGCACGGATGAGTATTGTGGATTTTATGTTTCAGACTTTGATTATAGTAGCGATATTAGTAATCATCAACAGCACGTTCATTGCATACCTATACTATTCTTACGAGTATAAGAAGGTCGATAAGTACTTCTTAGCTTGGGAAACGGTGTCAACTATGATGTTGACAATGTGGTTCGGAGTAGGATTGTACCTGTATCTACAATAACAAGTTCGACAACTGGTGGACGTGTTAACAAAAAAGTTTTTTTTTAACATGAGCCATGCAATGTGTTAACAAATTCCCATTTTGTTAACTTGACAGAACCTACTATCATCTTAAAACACTGACATTCAACGAGAAATAAAAAGTGTGAGCGAGTTGCGGCCTTTGTGGTGGCAACTCGCTAATTTTGTGGGCGTAACGTTACTTAATGTTTAACCTCTAAAAGATTATGGTTATGGAGATGACAGACGCAAAAGTCGTGGAGAAGAAAATCTACGAGGAAGGAAAAGAGAAGAAGAAGGAGTACGCAAGCAAGGGTATTGCCGGCACTGGCTTAGGTCTCGGCATAGCCGGCACGGCACTCGGCCTTGGCTCATGGTTGCTCGGAAGTCGCAGCCCATTCGGTTCGCTCGGTGGAGGGAGTATGCCCGACAACGTGAACATCAACGCAAACGGCGTTGGCGCAGGCTCAAATCAGCCATCCGCATTGCAAGTGTTGGAGAAAGAGAACGCCGATGAGGTGGCTCTCCTGGAGAAGATGTATGGTCTGAAACTCGACACAGCCAACAAGTTCTACGCCATGCGCGAGACTGACGTGGCAGAGAAGTTCGGTCTGTTCAAAGGCAGCGTGGAAGCTTTGAACGCGGAGAACCGTCGTGCCGAGCGCGCAGAGTTCGGTCTTTACAAGTCACAAGTTGAAGGCGACTTCGGTCTCTATAAGGCAGGCCGAGACCAGTACGACGCAGCCAACGCAAAGATTTCGGCACTCGAAACAAAGATTGCCGTTTTGGAAGCTACGGCTCCTTACAAGGAGAAGATTATCATGCAAGCCATCGAGATGATGGGTGAGCGTGGCGTGAACTACACTGACAGGAAGACTTGCCGCTGCATCTATGGTGTAGTAGGCTTACCTTCTACTCCCACCACTACCGTTTTGGAGGGTGCAAGCCCTTTCGGTTGCAACTGCGCACGCAACACTACGACTCCTACAACAGGAGCGTAGCGACGCGTAAGGTCGCAAAGACCAAGAAGAAATGAGTTGGTGAGGGGTGTTCGCCCTCGTTGGCGGATGCCCTCTCACCACTCTCGCCTCTCACACAAAAACTTATCACCAACTTAAAAGACTTATAATGATGAATTTCGGGAGCAGTCCATTGTTGGACTACAATCAACAAGCGCAGCCATCACAGCAAATAGACGGAGAACTACAAAAGCTGATGGAAGCCATAAACCAAAAACGAGCTTGCATCAACATGCAAGTCAATCAATCAAAGACACCTCTCTGGGACGAGATAGACAAGATAGAAGACAGCCTTACAGGAGCGCAACGACAATACTTGATGCAGAATCAGGAATATGCGGAAAGCTTGCAATACGTGACCAAGCTCATACAGGACGAGGAATTGCGTATCATTCGCCCACGCATAGAGGCTACGCAACAAGGACAAGAGGCGTTGAAACGGCACTTATCCTTGATGCAACACTTGAAGAAGGAGGCAACACAGGTAGAGGAACAGAAGAACGCTCTGCGTGACGAGTACTTCGAGCATTATGCCGACAAGATGAATTATGCCGAGTTTATCTCGATGAAGCAAGGCAAGAAAGGAGGAGCCAAGAAATGAAGATAGACGACCTGAAAGATAAGCTGCTCACATCAATAGACCTATGGGCAGACGCGAGAATAGACGACATGGTTAAGGGCAGTCCGATGTTGGCTATTCCGTCGGTTTACATGAAGCGAGCCGCGCACAACATGATAGCAAGAAAAAAGGACGCTTGGGGCAAGCAGCTGGACACTGCCTCCCTGTTCGTAGCAGACGAGAACGGCGAGATAAATGCGGATACCATCTTTGAGGACTTGACGCAGATGTTGAAGTCGATAGAGGACTATCACTTTGATCTTGGCATCCTGCATGGCCACATTGACAATGGTACGATATTTATTGACTTGCCAGATAACATAGTCACAACGTTGCTGTTTGGCAGCAAGAAGAGTATTGGGATAGGAGAGAGCGACCTTGCGGAGCTGAAAAACCTTATCGTGAGCTAAGTTGCCATAACCCTTGGCTTGGCGATAACGAGGTCTTTACTCACTCTTTTGCGCATCAGGTCGCTCGTCTGCGGCGATACCGATGTGGTCAATGCCTATATGAGAGCTCTGCACGTTCTGAATGCTTACGTTCACACGCTTGGTAAGCTCCTCATGACTATGCAATAATGTCGTGAACCTTTGCTTGAGGTCAGCAATGTCGTGTTCGAGTGCATCCACCCTGTGCTGTAACTCTGCATAGGAAGGTATGGCGGCACGTCTTTTCGTCTTGTCTGCGGGCCGGTTAGGGTCATTGAGAAACATGAAAGGAGAAAGGTTGAAAGCGTTGCAAGCCGTGAAGAAGTCGGTTACCTTGAATCGGGTTCGCAAAGCAAAACGCTCATGCGGCTTTTGTAAGCTGACGTTCATCGCCCCGGCCACATCTTTCCACTTAATGCGCCCTTCGCCATCTCCAAAAGTTTGCTCTACGACATTTTTGTTCCAAGAGATTTCATGCCACTCGTTTTGAGGAATAGTAGCACTTTCTCGGTTAGGTATCACGAAATTGTTGTCTTCCGACACGAAATAATAGGCTGGCATACGTAAAGCGTTGCAGAGTTTAAGAAGTACTTGGATAGTTACAACACTTTCGTTTGTTATGTAACGGCTCAGTACATTCTGTCGCAGTCCGCAACGCCTTGCTATCTCAGTGCCAGTGATGTCCAACACGTTGGGTAACTGGCTAAAAAGCGGCATGTTAAAGCTCCATTTGTTCATATTATGTCAAATCTATGGGTATATTTGTACAATTTTTATATGATATTGGATAAATTATATCATAAAAAGTTTGCGTATTCACGAAATTGTTATATCTTTGCCACAAAGATACAACAATTCTGTGAGATGAGCAATCAATTATACAACTCAATCGTGTGGTACTTTTATCGTCTCGGTCTCGCCATCGTCGGTAAGGACTACATATATAGCAATGTGTATGTAGCACTGAACGAACGCGTGGAGAAAGCTGAGTCTGATTTGAAGCAGTTGAAGGAAATGTACAATGCTGTTCTTGACAAATGGAGTACGGATGCAAGTCTCGTGAAAAGGCTTGCTGAAGAAAGTACGCGATTACACACTGAAGTTAACAGCTATAAGCAACTTGTTGAGACTCTCCGCGGTAGCATCCGTGATAAGCAGTCGTTGATAGATGCCTATGCCAAGATGGAGAGAAAAAAAGAACGATGAATGGATATTGGTCAAGCTATAAGGACGCTTCGACAGAAGCAAAACATGACACAAGGCGATCTGGCTTCACGTATCGGAATGAGCGTGAATGCGGTGAGCTCGTGGGAACTCGGCAAGAGTAATCCTCCTAAAGAAAGTATCAAGTTGATATGCGATGCCTTCCATGTGCCAGTGTCGTATCTTATGCTTTCGACTGTTGAGGAAAAAGACTTTCCCGAAAACAAGCGTCTGCTGTATCGCGTCCTTTTAGAGTCACTAAAAAATGAATTGTTGGAAAAGTAAGGCATGAGAAAGGATAGCCTACATATACTTAGGAACATTTCGCTCATGGAGGTGATGCGTGCCAATGGTCATGAGCCTGTGCGTTTGCCGAAGGGCAACGGGCGGGTGTGGTACCTCTGCCCGTTCCATGATGAGCATGAAGCCTCCTTTGCCGTGGAGCAGCACGCCAAGGACGGAGCGGATGCTCCAGGATGGGGATGCTTCGGATGTGGGCGCAAAGGCTATGGTGCCGTGGCACTGCAAGCCGCGTTGATGGGATTCGACTATACAGCTCTCAACGCACAGCAGATGCGCGAGGTTTGTCAACGCCTCGTGGATGATCATGGCATAGAACTTCCCGATGTGAAGCCTACGGAGGAGAGTAAGCGCACTGAAGCTATTGCGCCACAAGATTGTGAGTTTGAACTCGCGCCATGGACGGTGCAACATCTCAACTCTCTCGGTTTCGCAACCAAGCTTGCTACCGAGCAGCAAGGCGACGAACTCATTGTTAAGTGCAATGCGACCGACGGCAACGAGGAAGTTGAACCTCTTTACCTCTGTTCTCTTGACCGTGAATTTTGGTGGGGCGGGGGAGAGGTCCATACGGCAAAAGAGTGGGGCAAAATACTTGAAAAAACATTTAACGTGTTCCCAGTGTCAACTTTCATCACAGACCCCGTAACCGTTACGAATGGAGCAGGGAAGGTGTCGCTGAAGATTTCAGCGAGAACGACTTATCCCATCTTTGTTTTCCCATATACATGGGGCAAGAAAAAGTATGAGCCGAGAGGCAACAGGGCTCATAAATGGTATTGGAGCCGCAGTCAAGGTGTCGCCACGAAAGTTTATGGAGATAGCACAGCCGTGGCCGCTATGGAATGGGCAGCGCGCTCGAAAGACGAAAGCTCTATGCCTGGGGAATCGTGGTTTGCTGACTCTCTGAAAGACCGCCGTCATCCTGTCGTTGTCACGCTGCGTGACGCGGACAAGAATCCGATTAAGGCGAAAATGAAACAGCTTGTCCTCTGCTCTGGCCCAAGAGACGCAATGCAAATGTGGGCGGCCACTGACGCTCATGTGCTATGGCTTCATAATGAATTGGCTGGTATCAAGGACGGAGTGTTGGAAGGCTGGCTGAAGGTACTCTTAGTGAGGATGTCTTTTGTGGCCGTGGAAGTCTATGTATGTTACGACCTTGACAACACGGGGGTATCTTGCTCATCTGCCATCGCGTTGGGAAACGCAAACGTGCGTTGGCTGCGACTTCCGAAAGAAATGACTGAAGTGACATTGCCAGGCAAGGACAAGAACGACGTGAGACGGCTGAAGGACGTGACCGATTTCGTCACGCGCTTTAACCAGATTCAAAAGCGTTTTGCCCCCGACATACGAAAAAACAACCCCTCAGAAGCGTTGATGCGGTTGCTTAAAAACTCGCTGACGATGCAGTTCTGGATAGACAAACCGACAACGAAGAAAGACAAAGACGGGACGCGAGAAACGAATGTGCGTTATGTGTTGAGTGTGGCCAACCTCCTGCAGTTCCTTAGCGCCAAGGGAATCCGAAGCACTCAGGACGAGCACGGGCAGCGGGCGTTCTACCAGCTCTCGTTCAACAACACTTACCGCTATCTCGACACGTCGAGGGCGGGCAGTCAGTTGGAGAGCGTATGCCGTACCGCCATGCTCAACTGGATTGACGCGCATATCACTGACGAGGACGCACCCTACAAGGCCAACCTCGTGAACACCATCTTCACGGGCAAGGGGCTCGACCCACGCACGATGAACACCATGCCACCAACCAAAATTAACGAGCACTCATGGGGAGAGGACTTCGACCATTTCTTCTTTGCCAACTGTGCCGTGAGGGTTGACAAGGACAGCATCAGGGCGGTGCCCTACACCCAACTGCCGTATGTGACGAATGAAGAATGTATCCTGCCTGGTGACTACTCCTACATTAAACAACCGTGGCACATCATTATCCATCCGAAGTACGAGAGCGAGAAGAAACGGCACGAGGACATCAGCAAGGAGTGCAGCACCCCCGCCATGCGTGCCGCCGAGAACAGGCGATGGACACAATGGGAACAACTCTGGAAATACAAGCTTGTCATGGACAAGCCACTTGTAGAGATGCCGCTACATTTCCGATTCCTCTACAATCTCGGAAGAATATTCTGGGAGAAAGAAAGCTATGGAGAGAAACTGACGGAGACGGAGAAACAAATGCAGGATATGCATTTCATAAACAAAGTCCATGCTATCGGCTATGCCATAACTCGGTATCGCAGTCGTGCTCGTCAGCAGATTGTACACTTCACCGACTATGCTGTCAGTGATGAGCAGAAGGCAAGCGGGCGAAATGGCAAGAGCGCGGTCATAGATATGTTAGCTTCAGTTAGGCCATCCTCGGCAAACGTGGCAGGAAAAAGTATCAACGGCAATAATATCACTTTGAGCATTATGCTCGGCGACGTGATAGCCGGAGTACATAGCCTGGTCTGTATCGACGAACTTCCTGACGGATTCAAGGCCGAGGAACTCTACAACGCTCCCGTATCGCTTGTCTGCAAGACGCTCTATAAGCAACCCGTAACCCTCCGGGGCGACGACGTGCCCAAGCTCTTCATCGCAAGCAACAAGCCCTTCGACCGCTCCAGCGGTTCTACGAAAGGACGCATCTATCCTTGCTTCACGAGCGATTACTATCATGCCGCCACGGACGATGGACGTTGGTTGGACTTCTCGCCAAAAGATGAGTTCATGGAGCAATACGGAGTGCAAGAGGTGGCCAACGGACTCTCAGACGAGTTGCTGAATGAAGAGCGCAACATGTTATTGGCTTGTGCCCAGTTCTTCTTCCAGCACCCTACCGACACCATTCTACCGCCTGCGGAGAGCCGCTCGTTGCGACGCGAACTGTACGCGATGACGAAAGATTCAGGCCTGACAGATTGGTTGCTTTCCTATTTTGAGGACACGCCTGACAATATGCACTTTGGTCAGCCTATACCTCCTGTCGAAATGGCGATTTCACTGCTTGACTCAGAGAGTGACAACGTAACAGCTATAACGATAGAGAAAGCGAAGAAGCGCATCATGAAATACTTGAAGCCTTGTTTGAATCGGATGGGTGTTGTCATGGATCCTGATGTAGTGCTGAACACAGCCTCATATCGCAGGCATGGCGGTCGTCACATGAGAGCCTGGTTGACGCAGCTCGATGCCGAGGGCAAGCCGATAGAGAAGAAGGTGAAAAACAAATACAGGCAAGAAGTAAGTACAGGTGAACGCGTGCCGCGTGAATTAAGCTCGCACGTCTTCGTTCATTACTTCTATCACAACCGTCCCGGTGGTGTGCCAACAAAACCCTACGAGACTGGGCATGAAGGCGACATCAACCATGTACAGGGCGCGCTGAAAGACGACCCTGAAGGAAATGAAAAATAAATAATTAAACAATATGGTCAACAAGCAAAATGGAAAAGTACTTATCGTGAAACGCTCCTGCCTAACGGATAGGATTGTGTGGGTATATCACGGCACAAGTGAGGAAGCCGCGCGCAAAGCATATTGGAGAGCATGCAAAAAAGAGGTTTTCCGCATTCGGAACTGGATGAATAAAATGATTCGCAGACGCAATCGGTTGCTGAGCATCATCACACATGGCGACAATAGTTCTACGAGCAGTTCTGCCTTTAAGCTTACGCCCCCCGAAAAGCGAAAGTCAGCTCGCAAAATCATACAGCTCGCCAAGGATGAGCCACAACCCGACCGTGAGTTTTACGACCACATTATAGAGGAAAGCAGACGTCGCAACTGGGCCTCTGAGAGATGGAAAGACAATCGCATGAAGATGATAAGGTACGGTCAGACGCATGTCGCAAGTGAATATCAAGCAAAAGGAAAGAAAAATAAATAGTGCAACCCGGCCAAAACCCAATGCGGTTCTTGAATATTACGCCAATTATGATAAATACACGAAAAAGATTTCCTCCCCTGCCGTCATCTTGGTCCTCTCTCACATGGCAGCAGCTGTCTGACATGTGGACTGTGAAACTCCGCTACAGTGAGGCCCCCGATGCCGCGCTATGCAAGGCATTGCTCAATCTCTTAGGACTGACCGTAACAGGACATGGAGAGGAAGACGGCAAGTCAGGCGAGACCACATACCTCTTCCGTGACGGTGGTGGACAAATGTGGACAGCTACTTCTCGAGAGATAGCCTATTATGCAAAGGAAGCGCTGAAGTGGTTTGAGTTCCCGTATGGGGACTGTGGGCAGAGCGAGAAGAAAGACGAAAACGGCAACGTTATTCAGAAACGGCGTGACGCGCATATCGGTTTCGTTGGCAATCTTCGTGACGCTCTCTCGCTCCCTGTCGAAACAGTGGCTATCAGAGGCAAGGTTTTCGCCTTACCACAAACCGCCTGCAATAACCTTACATGGCAGCAATATCGCGCACTTCAAGCTATCACCCCCCAGTTGTGGCATGACGGTATCGGCGATGTTGAGATTGTTGACTTACAGGCGCAATTCATGGCCAACATTCTCGTACCTCGATCCGTGGCTCTCTTGGATAAGAGCGGTGATACTGTCCGACTACGCCCACACTTCACCTTCAAATATAATGTTGAACAGGCCGACAAGCTTGTCAAATATTGGGGAAAAAAGTTACAACGTGGAAGTATAAAGATTGTTGTGCTCTTCCACATCTGCCATCAGGCGTGGCAGACGGCTCTCCTGTATTACTCGCGCGCCTATCCCCTACTCTTTGCCGAGACAGGCAAGGGTGACGCGATGAAAGACGCGCTACAAGGCGAGGTCGGGACAATAAACGCGATAATGAAATATGCTGGCTACGCCGAGCAACAACAAGTCTACGATTCTAATCTTCCTTTTGTCTTAGACATACTAAACACCATGACGAAAGAGGCAAAGGACATTGAAGACATGAACGCTAAATACAAATAAACATATTAAATAAAACATTATGCAGAACTTTGGTATAAAGATTGATTTGCAGAAATTGCGAAACGCCTTCCTGAGAGTTTTCAAAGGCAAGACTGCCACAAAGCGGTGTATCGTAATTCCCATAGACGACAACCCTGCCATTTTTTTGGGGGAGAAAGGCTGCTATCTGAACCTCACTGCCATTGAGCTGGAGAACCCACAATATAAAGACACTCACTGTCTCCGTGGAAATATCCCTAACGAGATATTCCAAAAAATGACAGACGAACAGCGTAAAACGTTTCCTATCCTCGGCAATATGCGCCCTATAGCACCAAAAACACAGCAAGTCCAAGGCTCTATTGACATGGACGCACCAGAAGGTCAACAAGACGACGACCTGCCATTTTAAGCCAAGAACATGAACAAGACTCCAATTTTTCAGCGATTTTGGGAAGCCTACGGCTTAAAGCGCGACCGCTTTGCAGCTGAGCGTGCCTGGAATAGATTATCCGCAACCGATAAACGCAAGGCGATTTCAGCCATTCCAGACTACAATGCTGATTGTGCAAGACGTGGAATCAGTCGCATGTATGCACAAGGTTATCTCAGCCATCGCCGCTGGGAGGATGACTTCTCCACAGATGAGAGCGTATTAAAAAAATCCACGTTGGGGGCAGCGAATGCCCCCATGGAATCATGGTAATTAAAACATCAAAAACTATGAAAACAGTAACAAAAACGACAATAAAAAGCGTGGCTGTTGTTCTTGCAGCCATAATCCTTCTCGCGACTGTCATCTCGATGCTCCCAGTGAAAGCTCTGCTTGCCATAATCATCGCAACGCAGTTCGTTACTATTGTTGCCCTTGGCGGCATTGTATCTGAGAATCTTAACTCTCATCATGAACAAAAAAAGCAAAATGCGTAAAGGCAATGTCAAGCAGAATAAGAACGACTTGAAGCCATGGCTCGCCTTGTTAAAAATGCTTAGAGCTTATGTGACGCTCGGTTATCTTCAAATGGACGTTGCCAAACATGAGGTGTATGTCACACAGCCTGCTCTTCACGCATTAAGTAAAGGCAGCAACCCAAAGGAGCAAATCAAAAACGGTAGCGTCATTACAACTGCCATACGCATTCGAAGCTATGCCGCGTGGCTATCAGGAGAAGGCAAGGCTTATCAGCAAGCAAACTTTGCTGTCCACGTAGTCAAGCCCGACGAGCCACATGACTTGATATATACTCTCGTGTTCACGCAGAAGTTGCGATTTTTCAAGAGGAGAGACACAGTTAACGTAATAATTTACCCAAAGAAATGAGGCAACACCCTGATATAATCAGAACCGAAGATTCAAGCAATCCGTTTGAAGCACTGATTGTGCGGACAAACGTGGATCCTGAGAACCCAAATATAATTGTTCAAGGGCCCTTTTTTCGGGTTTGTGGAGATAGAAAACGCATTCCACTTAACGACTATTATAAGCACGGGTATGAGTCTCTTCGCGAGTTCAGCGAAGCCACCGTCGCGCTCATTAATCGGTGGCGCAACCGCGAGGGAGAATGTATAGAAAAGCGCCTGTTCCATGGCTTAGACACTATTGATGACAGTCTAACTATCTTGCGTCTTCGCTTTCACGACACTCCGGGCTGCCGTCCTGACGAAGCGTGGATACCAAGTTTTCTCGCTGTCCCTATTCCTATTCCTGAATATGCCAAATGGCAGACATTGACACCTTACGAACAAACGATGAAAGAGCTCATGGACTTCATAATGCACGGCAAAGATAAAGAATATGACAGGCATCATAGACAAGAAAACAAAATAGTTCAACGATTAAAAAAATAAACAAAAGCTATGAAAACAAAGACAAGTAAGTGGTTTGAAACCAAGATCCAGTTTGACAAGACTCAGAAAGACGGAACACAGAAAAAAGTGACGGAACAGTATGTTGTCGAAGCAATAAGCTTCACCGAAGCAGAGGCAAAGATTATCGCCGAGACAAAAGACTGTGTGTCGGGTGATTACAGCGTCAAGAATATCACCCCTGCCAACTATCACGAGATATTCTTTGGGGATGACGGGAAGGACGACAAGTGGTACAAGGCCAAGCTCCAGTTTATCACCATCGACGAGAAGACGGAGAAAGAGAAGCGCCAGAACGTCTGCTACCTTGTTCAAGGCAGCTCCACTGAGTGTGCGCAAAAGAACATCAAAGAGATCATGAACGGCACGGTGATAGATTACGTGGTTGTAAGCATCGTCGAGACGAACATCATTGATGTCTTTGAGCATGAAGCTGGAAAGAGCAACGAGACTCCGAAAAAGGGAACCGGGACTATAGATGAGTTTGAATAATGGCTAAGCTGACCGGTGAAGAGCGCAAGCGCATATTGGCGAAAATCAAAAAGCTCCTGGCCCTAAAAGAGGGAGCCGAGAAGATTGGCAGTGAGGGCGAAGCCTATGCTGCCGCCAATGGCGTACATAGACTGCTGACTGAATACAACTTGTCGATGGCGGATGTCATGGGCGAGGACGGAGAGCGCAAAGGACCGAAGATTGAAGAATCGGATGGCATCTCATACGCGAGCCACTTCGGACTATGGAAGCAGAAGCTGATGGGGATCATCTGCCGATACAATTATTGCCAGTCTATCATATCGCCACAAACCAAGCAGGTGGTTATTGTAGGGCAGGAAGACAATATCGCGGTATGCCACCAGCTCTACGACTACCTCGTCAAGGCTTTTGTGCGGTTGGCCAAAGAGAAGTTTCTGAATTACTACGCAATTCACGATATGCCATTGTCGGTGGCACGCATACAAATAGGTGAAAAGGAGGTCCAAGAGTTCTTTCATTCCTACTACATCGGTGTGGACCAAGGACTGATAGAGAACTTCGAGTCGCGCCAGCCTACCTCTGATGAGCGTGCTCTTGTGGTGACACACAAGACGGCCATTGACGACTATCTGAAGAAGTTGAATATCAAACAGAGACGTGGCTCTGTCAACTACGGTAGGCTGGACGGCAATGCCCTCATGGAGGGCTATCGCGACGGAAAGAACATCAATCTCGACCGTCAGATTGGGGGCAGTGAAAATCTAAAGATCGGAAGACAATGAGCAACAAATGTATCTATCAGCCGTCGGGAGCCGCAAGGGAATACGGAGCATGGGCGTGCAATCTCTACAACGGATGCACGCACCAGTGCCAATATTGCTATTGCCGTCGTGGGGCGTGGAAAAACGTCCTCGGCGTGGACAAGCCCGTATTGAAGGCGACGGTTGGGAGCAACGAGGAAGAAGCCTTCCTGACCTTTCGCCGGGAGCTGCTGCAACACCGGGATGAGATTCTCGAAGCGGGCACAGGGCTCTTCTTCTCCTTCTCTACCGACCCCATGCAACGGGAGGAGATTGCGCTGACGATGCGGTGCGTGCAGGAGTGCATGATAGAGCAGGTGCCCGTGCAGATTCTCACCAAGGCTACATGGTGGACGAGGGCCGGCAACACGATGGAGGGCGACTATCTGCGACAACTCGTGGCATGGAGAGACAAGATTACCATCGGTGTCACGCTCACAGGTCACGACGAGCTGGAGCCGGGCGCGCCATCCAACAAGGAGCGCATCATCCTGCTCAACCATTTGTTGCACTGCAAGATTAAAACCTTTGTGAGCTTGGAGCCCATCGTCGATTTCGAGAGCGGCTTGAAGATAATCCTCGGCACGCTGAACGTCACGGCGGAGTACCGCATCGGCCTGATGTCGCCCTACAAGAAAGACCGCTACGACCACGGGCAGTTCGAGCGGTTCGCCAAGAAAGTTACTGAATTGTCGCGCAAGTATGGATTCACCGTCAAGTGGAAAAAGAGCGCCCTGCGGTTCTATGAGGAGGGGCAGCCACTCTTGAAACTGATTCAAGATGCACACAGACAGCATCATGGAGGTGTATAACATCAACAAGAACTATTCGACTATGGGAAAGAATAACGAAAAGCAATTCACCATCACCCTCACCGAGCGTCAGCTCAAGCTCCTTGCCTACGCTTGCAGGGTGACAGACCGCCTAATTATCGGTCAGCTCGACTTCTCGCTCCAGGAGTGCTGCGAGGCGGCATTTGAGAAACTTCATAAGAATGATGAAGCCGGAAAGATAGGCAGCGGCGAGTGGAATCTTATGCGGTTTCTGGTTACGCAGGCGGTGCAAACGCTTCGCAAACTGTGCTGGGGCGTGGAATATGGAGAGAATCACGGAATCTATTACGACGAGACCGCTGACATCCTCTTCGATATGCAAAAGGTCATGGAGCATGCTTTATGGCTGGAGGAAGACCCGGAAAAGCGGTCAAACTGGACCAACGACGCTTTTGAGCACACAAGCCCCATCGGGAACGAAAGGAACATTAAGGTAAAGAAATCACGGAGAACCTGTTAATAAACCATTAAGCCCTACGCAGCACGGTTAAGCGAAGTTGTATGTGTTTGTACGATTTAGAAGCCTTGTATACTGCTATATACAAAGCTGACGATATGTTGAGTGAAGTTTTGCAGCATTCAAAGGAATTAGATAAGCTTCTTTTTCCAGAAGAGGACCGTTGCTTTTTTGATGCGTTGAAAAGTTTTAACGCTTTAGTCGACAAGATGGACGATTTGTCGAAAACGTGCAAGTCTTTTGAAGATAGATTCAAAAAGTACATTATATGACCATTTACGAACAGATGTTAGGCTATATCCGCCGCGAGCCTTTCGTGGTTTGCCGTATAAAGCGTTCGTGTTAAGATTTAGAAAACAATTACGCTTGGAGTGGTGATTTTATTTATAATATTTTCAAATTAGAGTATGAATACAGAAAAATTGAACGCGCTGAAAGAACAGGCGTACAAGACGGCCGTTGAGCACGGCTTTCATGAGGATGTTAAACCAGTTACCTTCTACTTCGGACTCGTTATGAGCGAGGCCGGCGAAGCCATTAACGCAGACCGTAAAGGTCTTCACGCTGACGCCAGGGGATTCGAGGAGGACCAGGCGAATGGACTTCCATTTGCTGAGAACTTCAAAAAGCATGTGAAAGACAGTGTTGAGGACGAAGTCGCGGATATAGTCATTCGGCTCTTCGATTTTGCAGGCTTGAAAAAATACGTGCTGCACCTTTTTGTGACATCGTGTGATTTTGTTAAAGGCGAGTATCTCGCTGCTGACCTTTTTAGCCTAATGGGTATTCTTAACGATGTACACAATGACGCTGAGATTGAATTGAGCATCAACGGCATTATAAGTGTCCTTGCAAACTCTTTCGGGATGCTAACAGGCAGCGACAAGGATTTGTGGTGGTTCGTGGAGAATAAGATGCGATTCAACGAACAAAGACCGATGTTGAACGGTAAGAAATACTAAAGTAAAGAAAACATGGAACTTATAGAACCAGAGGTAAAGCTTCTGAGTGAGTTAGGTATCACTCCAGAATCCCACATAGCAAGATGCGCCAGAGTCTGTTATGGTCGTGAATACAAAGAACCTAATCAGGAAGCTGATAAGAAGTTGGTGGAAGGCCTTATCAATAGAGGACACCTGTCAATGCTTAGACATGCAAGTATGTATCTTAGTCACACAGAGGATATTTTCCAAATTGCAACGCACATTGCAAACTCCTGTTACTGGAACTATGACGTGCTTCGCGGATATGCGTCTACAAATCTTCAAGAGTTTATGCAAAGTGGAGTTGGAAAAGAAACAGTTACAGTCATTGACAATAAGCAATTTTTAGAGGACTGTGCAAAGCATCCAAGACTCTTTGAGCTTTACAGGCTTACATTCTGCATAACGACTCAGATAAGTACATCAAGAGAGCTGAACAGAGTGTCCCCTAACAACATTGCAGAGCGTAGCACGCGCTTTTGCTCTTCAATGGGTGGCTTGGCGATATGCAGGCCTTGGTGGATAAAAAGCCCAGTAGATGACATTGCCGTTAATGCCCTATCTTACTATAATCTGGCATGTGAAGCAGAGAAGACCTACATGACCCTTCTTCTCAAAGGCATGAAACCCGAGGACGCAAGAGGTGTTCTTCCCTTAGACACTGCCACTAAGGTTATCTACACCTACTCCGTCCAAGAGTGGAAGCACATCTTAGACCTCAGACTCTATGATAAGACAGGCAAAGCTCATCCCAACTGTCACGTGGTTATGCAAATGGTCAAAGACCAGATTAACAATTTTGCAAAGGAACATAACATAGATTATCAAGTATAAGCAATAAACTATGGATGACAATTTGAATCTTGTAGAGATACTAAAAGATGCTCCCAAGGGAACAAAACTGTGGTCTCCTATATGTGGAGAGTGTGAGCTGGTAGCAGTAGAAGAAAATTGTTCTGACCCAATTTTGTGCAAAGCAAGTGATGGAAATAATATAAAATTTACTAATCTTGGTAAATACTACAGTATTCTCTTCAAAAATGGAGAGTGTGTTTTGTTCCCTTCCAAGGAGAACAGAGACTGGTCTACTTTCAAGGTTTCGGAGGGACATAAGCACTTTGTTCCCTTCCAAAGAGTATTGTGCGCATTCGACCATGAATATGGCTATGAAATATGGGCCGCCGACGTCTATAGCCATTATGATGACTCTACCGGCAAACATTATCTTGTTAGTGGATATGTGGGTAATGATAATGAGCTCATTCCCTACGAGGGTAATGAAGATAAGCTTGGTAAAAGCGTAAAGTAACAACTTCCAACAATACGCAAAACAATATGACAAAGAAACAGCAAAACATCAACACAAGACCCACCTCTCACATCCGGTTGACAGTCTCTCAACACACCGAGGACGAATACGACAAGTGGCTGCAAGCCGTCGTGCAAGCTTCCTCTCTTGTCAAGCTCGTCGACGGTTGTGCCAACAACGCGGCGTGGGCGGCGTGCCTCGACGCTTACGAATACCTAAAGCCCCTGCCTCGCTTCCGTCAGCAGGTAAAGGGAGGCGATACCGCTGGCTATGGCTACAAACGAGTATTCAAGGCCCTGAAAGACTACCAGCGCAATCTTATCTACACGTCCTCAAATCGCTTCTTCCACGTCGCCGACATGACTGAGGAGACACGTAGCTTCTACGCCAAGGACATGACCGATGAACAGTACTACGACTTTTGGGCATCCTTCGGATTCAAGGCGTATCAAGACAATAAGCAGTTCCTCACCTGCCTTGTCAACAAGCTCCGCCTTGCCTACGAGAAGAACGGCATCCGAAACGCCGAGGCCGCGGCGTGGAGCATGGGAGCGTTCATGTCACTCAACGTGGCCACCGAGTGCCACGCCGACGCTATTAAGGCCGTGGCGAGGCAATGGGGAGGCCGGCTATCCGAATGGCAAAGCCTTTTCCGCGCTTTCGACCTCACAGCCGTGGAGAAGCTTTGGGGCAGCGCGCACAAGGACTTTTTCCCAGAGCTCGCGCGTGTGGAGTTCACCGACGATGAGTTTGAGAATATAAAGATGTCATTCAACCAGTGGGCTGAACGCCTCGTCCGTGGCAAGACACTCATCAACAGCCGTGTCGCCACCGTCAACGACTTCGCCGACGACATCTTCCGCACCAAGGGATGCGCCAAGAAAGCCATCCGCGAGCTCACCGATTCCGAGCTTAACGAGATATAACCCCCACCTGCCCAGTGTGCCCCCACCGCCCATTGAGCCTAAAAAAATAACACACACGAAAATGAAAATCATTTACAATTTCTATTCCGACATCACGCGCTTCATGCGCTCTGCCATCAATGGCTTCACCCTCGGCCTCTTGCGCCTGTTGTGGTCGGTCACCCTGCTCGCCATCAACACGGTCGTCTTCGCTTGGCGCAAGCTCGCGTCAGCCATCACGCGCAAGCCTGTCGCGGCCTTGGCGGTGGTCTTGGCCATAATGACCATCGCTAACCTCGCCACCTACGCTTCCATGAAAGCCAAACTTACCACCGCCGAATGGCGATACGACAAGCTCCGCATGCACATGGATAGCGTCTACGACGTTTACAACATCCACAACTCCTACTCACGCATCGTGAGCTACGACAAATAACACATAATGCTATGAGAAAGTTATTATTGCTTCTGGCTGCCGTCTTGATGGCCGCTTGCGAGCGTAACCACAGATACATTGTCATATCACATAATTACAAGGATACAGACACGGTATATAGTGATTACTACTCAAATGGTGTCAGGGACGAGTATAACATCACTTTCTCCACGCCAAAAGGTGAGGCAAGAATAAACAGCGTAAATAAAATAATAGCAAAATGAACATAGCGGAAATACTTAAAGACAAGCCGAAAGGCACGAAGCTGTACTCCACCCCATGGGGTAAATGCACACTGGAAGAAGTTGATACATCCTTGCCTTTGCTCCCGATAACCGTGCGCAACTGTCTTGATGGCCTGCAAAAAAGATATACAAAGAAAGGCACTTATTACCCAAGTCTGGACGAGTGCCTCTTGTTCCCCTCTAAGAAGATGCGCGACTGGTATAAGTTCGCATGGAAGAAAGGCGCGATACTCGTAAGCAACGACGGGGAAACCGTGGTCATGTTTCTTGAATGGGTAAATGATGCCTACACGGAGTTTCTCGGAGCGAAGTTCCCCGTCAAGAAAAAAGAAGGCAAGTCCACTTTTAACACCTGCGATTTCGAGTCCTGTTGCCAAAACTACAACATAGAGGCCTACATCAACCCCATGACAGGAGAGTTCTCCGTAAAGACAGTCAGAATCAAGGTTGGTAACTCCGAGCCCAACGAGCCTAATAAGCCTACCGAGCCTAAGTATAGCTTTCAAGCCATTCGACAAGGTGATTGTGAGAAGAAAAGATAACTACAATATATGGCAAGCGAACATCTTTAGCCATATAGTAGAAAAAGGATATTATGCTTGCATCATGGGAGTGTGGTCTGATATTCTCCCTTACAACGAGGATACTGCAAAGCCGGTAGGAACTACAAAATCATTGGAGGATATAACAAGATGAACACCAAAGAGAAACGCCAGGAGGAGCAGGAACTTCAAAAGGCTGTGTCGGTGCTCCGCGCCACGCTCCGCAGTATTGCTAACCGCAAGGCATGCCGCTAT
>OLHG01000909.1_pt1 | contig 19718 bp, 19 predicted proteins | sample 1605971 | NCBI WGS metagenome assembly OLHG01 (sample SAMN03283289) | human gut metagenome | biome: human-associated habitat; material: feces | host: Homo sapiens | place: Peru | collected 2012 | reverse complement strand
TAATCAATCAATGGCATATCAAAGAGAAAGAGATAAGGTGTCAGATGCACAATGGCAAAAACAGTATGAATTGTCTAAGGGAAAATCAAACGGAAGCTCAAACTCAACTAAATTAAGTAGCGGATCAAGTAAATCTAGTTCAAAATCATCAAGTTCAAAGAGTTCAAAAAGTTTGAAAAGTTCAAGTAGCTCAAAGAGTTCAAGTAGTTTAGGTTCTAATTCTGGAAAATGGGTATCAGCAGCTAAACTAGCTAATAGTTTAGGATTACCGGCGGTGGTTAATTTGAGCAAAGTAGTAAGTGATAAAGAATATGAAAAGAAAACAATAAATGGATTTACCTATTATAGAAAAAAATAATAGAGGAGGTGTTATAAATGGCTAAATGGCAAGACACATTCGAACAATTAAAGAAAAGAAAAAAGGAGATAGACAAGACATCTAATACCTCTGAAATAAAACAAGTAGATAAAAATTATCAGAAATCTCCTAATACATTAAATTATGCACCTATAAGAAGTAATAACGGTTTAAAAACAATACCAACTTTAACTAATAATACATCAAGTGTAACAAATACAATATTAGGAATAAATAATAATAAATCTAATATAATGTCTGGATTTTTACCAAATGTTACTTCTAATCAGTTTAAAGCAGTAAAACCTACTGTAGAATCAAGTACACCAAGTAAAGTTGAGCCTACAATTTCAGCGAAAACAACACAACCTGTTGTAAATGCAGAAGGCTATAAAGAAACTGGTAAAACTTACGGTGATTATTGGTATCAAGAATATACAACAAGAAAAGACGACAAAATTTATGAAAAAGACGGTCAATATTATTTGTATGATGCTAAGACAGGTAATTATCAATCCGTAGACCAAGTAAGCTATATGACTACTAAAGAGGCTTCTGATAAAGCATATAAAGAGGCGAAAAAGTCAGGTTATAAAGGTAATAGATCATCACTTGCTCATATATCAGACCAATTAAAGCTAGACACATCTAATTTAACTGATAAAGAATATAAAGAATATCAATCAGATTTAAAAAGACAACAGGATAAATCCGACAAAGAATTATCAAGAAAATCAAGAATCAACTACGGAGGAGCAGGTTTAAAAGGAAGTTTAGGAGTTCTAAAACAATATGCTCAAAATTTAGGAGATCTAGTTGATGATAATATAATTACACCTGCTAAAAGCATAGATGATATTTATGAATCTGGTAAAAAAAATAATGAGCTTGCTTTGGAATACTATAAAAAGATGGAAGGCAAATCTAATAAAGTAGATGAATTAAAAGAAGAAGCCGATACTTATAATAAATTCAACCAGGATTTACTATCTGGAGATGTAGGCTGGTTAGGACAGGCGGTACAGAATGCTAACACTCAAGTTGAATCAATTAAACATCAAGGTATAGCAGCGACTATTTTAGGAGTAGCTGGAGCAGGAATAGGTTATGCAGTAGGCAAAGGAAAAGGAGCAGTCGCAGGAGCAAAAATAGGAGGAGGCATAGGTTATACAGTTGGAGCAACTCCTTATACATATAAACTAGAGGCTGGTAATCAGTATCAAGCACTAACTGAAATGGGTGTACCAGATAAAATAGCTAAAAAGTATTCTAAAATTACTGGTGGAATTAATGCAGGTATAGAATCTGGGGAGAATATTATTGACTTAGCTACATTAGGATTAACTAAATTTACTGGAAAAGGAGCAACAGCAGTAAGCAAAGAAGCAGTAAAAGAGATGGTTGATGACTACGGAGAAGATACGGTTAAAAAATGGCTAACAGGTAAGATAGGCGAAAAAGCAACTAATACATTAATATTAGCAGGTAAAAGTTATGCTCAAAATATAGGTAGTGAAGCATTAGAAGAATCATTACAGGAAACCACATCTATAGCAAATGAGAGATTGGCAACTAAAGAGGCAGGAATAAAAAGAGAGGCAACAACAAAAGATGATATAGCAAGAATTTTGGAAGCTGGAAAAACAGCTGCTATATCAACAGCCTTTACAGCCCCTTTAACTTCTTTAGGTGGATCTATTGTTACTAATACAATAAACAACATTGAATCAAAAGTAAGTAATAAAATAAATAGTAAAATAAGTAATAATACAAATACAATTACTGATATTGAATTAAATAATGAAATTGCTACAGAAATTGAAAACTCTATAAAGAATAGTAATGAGAGTTTAACAGTAGAAGAAGTACAACAAATACAAGCAGAAGTGCAACAACAATTAATAGATGATGGAATTGAAATTAGTAATACAACTACTCAAGAAACTAATTCTAATTTGGCTACAGAGGTCGAGAGCAACACACTAAATATTGACAATGATAATCAAAATAATTATAATGTTAATAAATTGGAGGGAATTTATGGAAAAAATCAACAAAACCAAGAATATACAACCTCAACAAACGAGCAAGGAACAGACAACACCATTAGCAGAGGAACAAATGGAATATTTGAACAAAACGATATTAAGCAGACGTTGGGAGAAGATGTTTCAAAAAGAAAGTTCACAAGAGAAGAATACAAGCAATACGAAAAAGAATTAAATAATTCTAAATCGGTTGAACTAAACAACAATCAATTAAATTTACAAAACAAGGTTAAGACTAAATCAGGAAAAGATATAGTCTTTTTTAATGGAAAACAATTATATAAGGGCGGTTCTTCATTAGAAAATAGAAATGTTATTTATGTATCTTCTGAATTAAATGATAATGGGCAAAGCTTTGTTTCCAATCATGAAATAATGGAATCAGAAATAATGCACAATAAAGAATTTAGAGAAAATTATGCTAAAGATGTAATTAATGAAATAATAAATGATAAGAACTTTTCTAAAGCTAGAGAAAATTTTATAGGTAATGATTCAGAATTAAATAACGTTAGTGATTATTTAATAGCCAAAGACATTTTAGCTGATATTTATGCAGAACGTGAAACAGGAATAAATAAAGGATATGAAGCCATTTTATCCGATGACACAAACAATTTTATAAATTACACTATTGATCGCTTAAATGAAGGTTTTAGCAAAAATGAGCAATCAACTAAAATTCGTGAAAATGGTACACCTAATCAACAAGAATTAGACAGCTTAGAAAATATAAGAAAAAACAAAAGTGGTAGCGAATATGCTAGCACTTATTATGATTTGGAAAAGAAATATGGTAAAGCTAATTTAATTAAAGGATTAAATGAATATAAGTCTACTGGTAAAGCATTAAATACTGAGCGAGTTATTAAACAAGTTAGTAAGCAAGTAGAAGATGTTATAGCTCCTATTAAAGAATCAATTAACGAGTTAAAAGATACTATAGCAGAAGTTAAAAAAGTTTCAGAAGAAACAAAAGCTTTAACAGAACAAGATTTACCAATGGTAGAAACAAAAGCAAAGGATAATTTACAAAGTGCAATTGATGAAGATATAGCTTCAACATTAAACGAAACAACACAAGATAATGCAATTGCACCTATAAAAGAAAACGTTTCTAAAAATGTCATTAAAAACAGATATGAGGCAATAGAACCTAACAAGATTAATGAAAATAAATATGAAGACACACCAATGATTAGAGTTAAGCCAGATAGAGAGACATTTGATAAAGCAGTAATGGAAAGTGCCAAAGAGATAGAGAAAGAATTAGGCTATACTCCTAAAAATCCTACTAAAGAAAGTTCTTACGACTTAACAGATACATCAGAAAATCAGAAAATAGCAAAAATCTTAACAGAAGAACCTAAAGTAGCTAAGAGAAAGCAAAGATTATGGGCTACTATGAAGGCTAATTTACTTGATAAAGGAGCAGTATTTGAAGATGTATCAATTAAAACTAAAAATAGAGATTTGATGGGAAAATGGGATTATACATTAACATCAGAAGCAAGAGCGCAAAATGTTATTGGCAACGGTCATACAGAATATGATCCAATTACTAAGACTACAAAGCAAACAAGTAAATCTTTAAATGATATTGTGGCAGAAGTAGAAAACACAGGATTAAAAGGCGAGTTCTACGATTACGTGTATCATAAACATAATATAGATAGAATGAACTTAGAATCAAAAGCAAAAGAAAGAATTATTGATCTAAATAATATGCTTGAAGAAACAACTAATAAAGAAGAAATAAAAGATATTAAAAAACAAATCAAGTCATTAGAGAAAACAGCTAATAAACCTGTATTTGGAGACAGTATTACTTCTGAGGTATCACAGAGAATTGTTGAACAATACGAAAATGAAAATCCTTTATTTATGGACTATGCACAAGATGTATATGATTATGTAAATGCAGATAGACAACAACTTGTTAAAGAAGGAGTTATTTCAAAAGAAACAGCTGATTTATGGAGTGAAATGTATCCTCATTATGTACCAATAAGAAGAGAAGATACTAACGGAAACAATATAAACGTTCCTTTAGATACAGGAAGAACTGGTGTAAATGCTCCAATCAAAAAGGCTACTGGTGGAAGTTCTAATATATTACCATTATTTGATACCATGGCAATGAGAACTCTACAAACATATAGAGCAACAGCGAAAAATAGTTTTGGTGTAGAGTTAAAGAACACTTTAGGAACAATTATAAATAATCAACAAACTAATATTGATGATGTTATAAATAGTGTTGATAATCAAGAAAGTTTATTACAAGAAGGCAAAAATGGAAGTAGTCCTACATTTACAGTATTTGAAAACGGAGAGAAAGTTACATATGAAATTACGCAAGATATGTATAACGCATTAAAACCTTTAAGTGATAGTGATCTATTAAGTAAAACAATTAAACCTTTAAATGTAGCAAGTAGTTTCCATAGAGGAGTATTAACTGAATATAATCCAGTATTTATGCTTACAAACTCTATTAAAGATGCACAAGATGTATTAATGAACTCTCAACACGCAGCTAAAACTTACGCAAAAATGCCGGAAGCATACGCACAGATACTTAAAAAAGGTTATTGGTATCAAGAATATATTTCAAATGGTGGCGAGCAAAACTCTTACTTTGATAGTCAAGAAAATACTTTTAAAACTGAAAACAAAGGAATTAAAAAATTATTGGATATTCCACCATTAAGTACTATTAGTAAATTGAATAATATTATTGAAATGGCGCCGAGACTTTCAGAGTATATCGCAAGTAGAGAGCAAGGCAGAAGCGTAGAAGTTTCAATGTTAGATGCCGCAAGAGTTACTACCAACTTTAAAGCAGGCGGAAATGTAACGAAAGCAATGAACAGGAATGGTTTTACGTTCTTAAATGCTTCTGTACAAGGAGCAATGCAACAAGTAAGAAATATTAGAGAAGCTAACATGAATGGCCTTAGAGGCTGGGCAAATTTAGCTACGAAGTTCACAATCGCAGGACTACCAGCAATACTATTAAATGGTCTTGTATGGGGAGATGATAATGATTATGATGAACAACCAGACTATGTAAAACAAAACTATTATGTAGTATGGAAAAAAGGCGATGGAACTTTTATTAAAATACCTAAAGGAAGAACAGTTGCAGTTATTCAAGAAGCAATAAAACAAGTAGATGATGTTAGAACAGGCAATGATGAAGCTGATTTAAAAGGATTCTTAGATTTAGTTTTGACTAATTTAGCACCTAATAATCCTATTGATAATAATATCTTATCTCCAATTACACAAGTTATGGATAATAAAACTTGGTATGATGAAGATTTAATACCTACTAGACTTCAAGATTTACCAGCAAATGAACAATATGACGAAAGTACAGATGTATTTAGTAGATGGCTAGGAAATATGTTAAATGTAAGTCCTATCAAAATAAATTACTTGTTAAATCAGTATAGTGGTGGTGTAGGAGATGTTGTTTTACCAATGATTACACCAAAAGCCACAAACGATGCTGATAGTATAGGAGATTATTTAATAGCGCCATTTAAAGATAAATTTACTACAAATGCTACTATGAATAATAAAAATCCTGGGGAGCTATTTGAAACGAGCGAAAAACTTACAACTAATGCTAAAAAGAGCAAAGCAACTGATGAAGATGTTTTAAAAAATAAATTTATTAATTCAATCAGAACTGAAATGAATGAATTATATAAACAAAAACGTGAAATTCAAAATAGCAATTTATCTAAAGGAGAGAAATACGAACAAGTACTTGAAATTCAATCTCAGATTAATGAGTTGTCTAAATATGGTTTAAATAATTATGAAGATGTAAATATCTCTGGAAATTATGCAACAGTAGGAAATAGGCAATACAAATTAAATTCTAATAACGAATGGGAAAAGATAAATGAAAAGCAAGTTGCTAAACAAGAGGAAGTAAGCAAATTATTAAATATAAGTGCTAGTGATTATTGGGGCAATAAAGATGAGTATGATTATGCTTATGAAAATCCAGATAAATATAAAACAATAACAGCTATTACAGATTATGATACGTATAAAACTTATTCCTCTGATATAAATGATCTAAAATCAGATAAAGATGATGATGGAAAATCAATTAGTGGAAGTAGAAAAGAAAAAGTAATTAGCTATGTTAATTCGCTTGATTTATCTATTCCTCAAAAAGCCATGATAATTAGACAAGCATATTCAACTTTTGATGATTATAATGATGAAATAGTTGATTATGTAAGCAGCCTAGATGTTCCATACGAGGACAAAGTAAGTATTTTTAAAGGTTTAGATATGATAATAGATGATGAAGGTTATGTATATTGGTAGGTGGTAAATATGAGTTTAAAACAAGATAGAACAGGCACAAGAACGTCAGAGGACTTAAGGCGAAGGCTAAACGTTAAAGGCGTAGATGATGCAGTAAAAAAAATTGAAATAAATGAGCAAACAGTTCAAGATTTATCAGTTAATGTATTTAACTTAAATAAATCGCTTTCAAACACTAGACAAACTTATGTATCTACTGATAATCAAACATTTACAGAAGAACAAAAAACAAGAGCAAGAAATAATATAGGAGCTGGAATAAGCTCCTTTTCTGGTTCTTATAATGATTTATCAAATAAGCCAAATATTCCAACAAAAACTAGCGATTTAACCAATGATAGAGGTTTTATTTCTGATTCTAATTATGTCCATACAGACAACAATTTTACTGATAATGAAAAAACTAAATTATCAGGAATAGAAATAGGGGCAGAAGTAAATTTAATTGAAAGTATAAGCATTGATGGCGTAGCTCAACCAATAAGTAATAAGAATGCTAATTTATCAATACCTAGCCAAACAGTAGATGCAAGTATAAGTGACTCCTCAACTAACGCAGTACAAAATAAAGTAGTCAAACAGTATATAGACAATGTTATAGAGACAAAAGAAGATACTTCTAATAAGATTACATCATGGGGAACTAACGAAGAGGCAATAACGGATACACAATATCCAAGTGCTAAACTAATTTTTAATACTTTAGAAAATGTGGTTGTTTCATACGCTGAAACATCTGACATAATTAGTTTGTTTAGTACTGGGGATTAACCGTAAGGAGGTAAAATTTATGGCAACAATAATTGAAAATAAGAAAGTAATAACTGTAACAAGATTGAAGGAATTTCAACAATTATTATATCAAAAAATGCCTTTAATTGTTAAAGAAGTAATGACAACAATACAAGGTTATGACGAAACAAAAACGCAAGTATTAAAGAATGTTAATGGAACTTTACAATGGGTAGATGAACAATAATCAGTACTTTTATGAAAATGATTTATTAGAAGGGAGAAAAGAAATGATAGCAATTAATCCAGAAGATAAGAGAACAATTTATTTAACTAGAGGTGACGAAACAAGCGAGTTTTTTAGACTTGCTTTTTATTTTCCAATTTGGAATTACGAAACGCAACAAGAAGAAAAGTATTTGTTTCAGTTAGATGATAAGATTTCTTTTATTGTTATGAAAAAGAAAGGTTATACACAAGAAGAATTATTCAGAGTTGAAAAGACCTTAAGAGAAATGGGAGAAGTTGAACCTACATATTATCCAGAGATCCGATTAACAAAAGAAGAAACAAAATTATTTGATTTAACAAATAAATCCCAAACATATTGGTATGACATAGTACTTAATGATACTACTACTATTTTAGGCTTTATGATTGATGATGATGATAAAACAGGAGCAAGTAAAATTATCGTGTTTCCAGAAGGAGAGGAGGAATAATTATGGCAAATACTTATTTAAAAGGAGTTTTAGGTTTTAAAGGAGAAAGAGGTTATTCAGCTTATGACATAGCAGTACAAAACGGGTTTAAAGGTACAGAACAAGATTGGTTAGCAACAGTAGGGCAGTCAAGTGTATTTGATACAAATAGAACATTATATACAACTACAACAGCAAACGAAAAAACATTCGATTTACCAAGTGCGTATTTAGGAAATGAATATAGCGCTATTAGTGTTTTTATTAATGGTATTTCATTAAATCAAAATGCTTATACAATTAACGATGAAACGAAGAAAATAACATTAACAACACCATTAGAAAAAATAGGAACAGAAGTAGAAATTGTTTGTTCCACAATTAGTACAAATGCTTTACCAATAGTAGAAACAATAAATTCAGAATCAACAAATGAAACAACTCCAGGAACAAAAGCAGTATACGACTATGTTAATACAGTTAAAAAGGATATTGAATTTGATAAAGCAAATATTCAAGTAGTAACAGGATCTAAATCAAATATTTCAGCAGGCGCAACAGAAACAGTTGATGTTAATTATCCAACAGGATTCACAAAAGCAAATACGTTAATTATCAGTAAAATGGTTTCATCAAATAGTAATTACTATGATACAAGTGATATGACAGATAGAGCAAGCGGTTTCCCTGTAATTAAACAAGTTGAATTAATAGATAGTGGTATAAGAGTGTGGTTAAAAAATAATAGCTCATCAGAAACAAGAATAGGTTATTTCAAAATAGCCCTATTAAAGGTTAGTTAGGAGTGATAGATTATGGCAAGCAAAGACTTAGTAAAAGGATATTGTAAAGAAAGCAAATGTGAATATGATGTTTACACAAAAGAAAAAACAGATGAATTATTAAATGCAAAAGTAAATACTAGCAATTTTGCAGTATTAACAGGAAATGTAACTGTTCCATCATCAAGTGGAGGTACTAGTGGAACTGTTAACACTAACGTTAACTATCCTACTGGATTTACAAAAGATAATTGCGTACCTATAGCAATTGGATTTAAAAAACAAAATGATTCAGATTATTTATATGAGCCAAGTTCAACAAATTCATCAGGAGCTTATGTTAATGGACACTTTAATGGTTATATTAAAATGTCCAGTTCTAATGTAATAATTTACAGTAGTAATTCGGGCAGTAGTGAAATAAATTTAAGCTATAAATTAGTATTAATGAAAATTAGTTAGGAGGTTATCATGGATAACGTAAAATTTGAGTTCTACAAAGGAAGAACATATACAAGGGATTTTACCATAATAGGTTATACAGCTCCAGTAACGGAAATGTATTTTACTATTTGTGATAATCCGAGCAATAAAAACTATTGTTTAAGAAAATCATTAAATAAAGGAATAACAGTAGTAGATAATGGCACTGATGAAGAAGGAAATACATATACTACATATAATTTGCTTATTGATGCAACAGATACGGATCATATGAAAACAAATATTGAATATGGCTTTGATATAGTTTTAATATCAGAAACAAAGAAAATACAAGTAATAACAGGAACGTTAGTATTAAACGATGTTTATACAAAAACTTGTAATGAGTGTAAGTGAGGTGTTATAGATGGATAAAATAGTTGTTAATTTAGGAAATGAAGAAACATTAAAAACTACAGTAAAAGATTTAAACTATATACCAGAATATAAAAAATACGAACTTGAAAGACAACTCAATGAGGCTAAAAGACAGAGTAATGAAGCAGACCGAGAGAATTACATCAATGAATTAAAGCAAAGAGTGTTAAATAATGAATTTGACGGAGCTGGTATTTCTAGTATTGAAAAAACAGGTACATCAGGCTTAGTTGATACATATACAATCACTTACGATGATGGAAGAACTGAAACATTTAACGTAACAAACGGAGAAAAAGGAGATACAGGAAACACAGGTCCATCAAATATCTTATCAATAGGAACTGTTACAAGTGGAGAAAATGCAAGTGCTACTATTACCGGTTCATCTCCTTCACAAATTCTTAACTTGGTTTTACCAAAAGGAGAAAAAGGAGATAAGGGAGATAAGGGCGCACAAGGAGATAAAGGTGAACAAGGTATACAGGGTATACAGGGTATTCAAGGTAATGACGGAGCAGCTGCAACAATTCAAGTAGGAACTGTTACAACAGGAGAGGCTGGAAGTCAAGCGTCTATTACAAATACAGGAACAAATACAAATGCTATATTTGACTTCATAATTCCTAAAGGAGATACAGGAGAAGCAAGTGATTATAATAACCTAAATAACCTACCTATTAAAAATTTAACAGGAACACAGGATAATCCAGTTACGTTATTAAGTTTTACATCTCCTGGGGTATATAAAATAAATGGATATTTTTTATGCGTAAATGAAACTTTTAATTGTAATTCAATAGTTATTATAAATGAAACTGATATTGTATATACAAATCCAGATGTAAAAAGAGTAACTGGATTGCTTTTATTCGGTACTCAACGTGCAAATAGATCTAATACACCAGATCCAAGAATAATATCATTTTTGGCACAGTATGAAAAAGTAGAAGATGAATGGGTATTAGATGAAACTACAGGTGGATTAAAAGACATAGGCGATTGTGTACTTGAATCAACTATGGGAAATTATATAAATATTTTCAATGAGAAATTTGAAGAAATGACGTATGAATTAGATGAGTTGCGTAGTAATCAAATAGAAGGCACAGCGACAGGAAAAACAATAAATGTAAAAGATAGTTCCAAAATGAAAGCTGAATTAAGCTTATATGGCGAAAGTAAACAAGAAACAACAACAGGTAAGAATTTATTTAACTACGTTGATAATTTAAAGACAAACATAGGTGGTCTTGTAAGTACAATAAATAGTGACGGTAGTATAACAACAACAGGTATACCAAGCCAAGATTATAGTACTATTTTGTCTTATCTTATAGATGATGAATTGGAAAATGGAGAAACATATACACTGTCTCAAGCAACGCTTCAAAAACTTAAGTTATATGCTCAGATAAATATTATTGACAAAAATGGTGGTCCTACTCAACATATTGCATTAAACGTGAAAACAAGTAGTTCATTTACTGTTGATACAATAAATAAACAATATCTTATTAAAATACAAACAGGTTTACTTAAAGACTGGGGAAATAGTAGTTTAACAATAACAAACTATTATCAATTAGAAAAAGGTTTAACAACAACAGAATTTGAACCTTACACAGGTGGACAACCTAGTCCTAGTCCTGATTATCCACAAGAGATTGTTAATATTGAGGCGAAGAATTTATTTAACAATATAAGTACTACTCCTTATATAGCAAGCGGTATAACAACAAATTTTAGTAATAATACTTATACTTTGAATGGTACTGCAACGAAAACTTATGCGGAATTGACAACATCTAGTACACCATTAAGTTTGAAAAATGGAACATATACAATTTCTATTGATAATCCTACACCTTTCAAAGTGCATTTAAAAGGTGTATATAAAGACGATACTATATTTGAGTACGCAATACAATCCAATAGTATATCAAAAACATTTACTCTTCAAAAAGAAACAAAACGTGCTTATATTTATATAAGTGGCTTATCTATTGGACAAGTATTAAATGATGTACAATTTAAATTTCAGTTAGAAAAAGGATCAGTAGCCACTGAAATAGTACCTTATGGATGTATAAGAGAAACTATATGTGGAAAAAATCTTGCACAATTAGAAAATGGTTCATTATGGGATAGTAATGGTGTTGAAAGAGATTTAACAAATTCTGTAAGAACTAAATTTATTAAGTTTAAAAAAGATATGGTAATTACACCATCAATAATATCTGAATTGACTACAAGATATTTACAATATATTTTATATGATAAGAATAAAAAATTAATATCATTAAATAAATTTACAAATTATACTTCAATTTCAACATTAGATGATAATGTAGAATATATAAGATTCAAAATGACAGGTCCCATTGATAGAACAATGACAATAGATGATATTGATTTTCAAGTTGAACTGGGCTCAACTGCCACATCATACGAGCCTTATAAATCACAAACACTAGACATATTTATATCAGATATTAAATTATGCTCAGTTGGCGATGTAAAATATGAATTATATACACAGAATGGGCATGTTTATTTGAAGAAAAATATTGATGAAGTTGTTCTAGATGGTAGTGAGGAATGGATAGAGAACCCTACTTATAAAGGAATTTTTATGCTTACTAAATCTAATATAGTACAAAAATACAATAATGTATATGTTCAATCAAACTATTTTTTAGGTGTATCTAACGATAATTTTAGTAGTAATATTTCAACAATTGATAATTCTACTACAAATTATGGAAATACAAGATTATTTATTGCCTTTAGAAAATATCAAAATAATTTAAATGATTTTAAAACTTGGTTATCAACTCATCCAGTAACAGTTCAATATCAACGTGCTACACCAAGTATAATTGATCTAGGGGAGTATTCCAAACTTAAAACTTATAAAAATATAACAAATGTAAGTAATAGTGAAAACGCAGACATGAGTTTAAAATATTATAAAGATATGGAAACATTGATAAATAACCTAACATCTGCAGTTGTAACGTTAGGGGGTGATCAAAATGTTTAATATATCAGAATTTATACTTACAAATTTAATAAATGGAGTAAATAGGGGTATATTCGCTAAGGAATATGCCTCTACTTTAGCTGTAAATTATATGCTAAAAGGTATTTTAACAAGTGCAAATATAGAATACTTTGATGAGCAAACAACACCAGCAATAGAAGAAACTACAGATACAAGTACAAATACAGAAGAAGAACTTATAGAAAATACAACACCAGTAGAAACTCTTGAAGAGGAAACAAATGAAAGCCAAGAATAAGCCTTCCTTATGGAAGAGATTTTGGGGTAATTATTATAGAATATATTATCCTAATAAAACTGTATTAATACTTGTTTATAAGCGAAAAATTTACGTTATTAAAGAAGATAAGTGAAAGCGAGGTGAACGAATGAAAAAAGCCTTGAGTGATGTAAAATCATTCGTAACAATTTTAATGGCTATAGCTTTTGTAATATTAACATTTATGAGAGTTATAACAGGAGAGCAATATTATAGTTTATTTCAAATAATAATAGCTTTTTATTTTGGTACACAGTATCAAAAAAACATTTCAAAAGGAGAGTGATAAGAATGAAAGAAGAAGGGATTGTAATTACTGGATTAATTAGTGACGAGGTGGATATAGATGAAAATAATAACTAAAATATTTCCTAACGGTGGATATTATATTTCATCAGGTTGGGGAAAAAGAAGATTTTGGTATAATAAAGAAAAAAGATGGGTAGAAGATTTTCATAATGGCATAGATTATGCTACTTATGGCAAGAAGTTACCACAATATGCAGTAGAAGAAGGATACATAATTAAAAGTGGGCAAGCTCGTGATGGAGCTAATTATGTTTGGGTAGCATATCCAAGAATAGGTAAGAAATTTTTACACTATCATTTAGATAGTAGAAGTGTAGTAACAGGTCAAAAAGTAAAGGCTGGAACGCTTTTAGGCTACACAGGAATGACTGGCTTTGCTACTGGTATTCATTTACATCTAGGTATGAAAAATATTAGCGGTGGAGATTATGAGAATGTGGAAAAGTATAATTATGTAGAACCATCTAAAGATAAATTTGCTGGCGTATCTGATGAAGAATTAGCTAGAAGAGTATGGGCTGGCGAATTTGGAAGTGGTGACGAAAGAAAAATTAAATTAGGATCTAGATACTCTGCAGTACAAGATTTAGTTAATAAAGGTGTTGGCAAACCACAACCAAAGAGTGAATCGTTAAAAGTAGGAGATATAGTTGTTCCTACCAAACTAGTAGATTACAAAGGGCATAACTTAAAGCAATATGATAATAAGTATCAAATATTATCTATTGATAATAGAGGGGCTGTATTAGGTGCAGTACGTGGAAATAAAAGACCAGTATGGGCGGTACTTCCATTAAGCAATATTAAAAAAATATAAGAAAAGAATCATCATATAGAGTAGGAAGGATAAAAATATGCAAAAAACTTTTGAAAGAGAGGTTTTAGATAGATTGATTGTATTAGAAACTCTTATTAAAGAACAAGATTATAAGAGCATACAAAAAGCTAGTGAAGAAGCAAATAATAGATCTATTGAAAATGAAAAACGAATATCAAAATTAGAAGATAGTAATAAATGGCTAATAAGACTTGTACTAGGAGCAGTAGTACTTGGAATATTAGCTTTTATTTATGGAATGTAAAAAAGTCTAGTCTCAAGGCTAGACTCTTTTTTTTATTGGTATTTTTTATAAATTAGCATATCTTCATTCCAATAAGAGTATTTGCTAATAAAATGTTTTTTAGCAGCTTGTTTCATTTTTTCACGGTAAATTGATTCTTCATATAAGGTGTGGCATCTTTGACAATTAGTCATTATGTTTTCTGGTATTCCTAAACCTAATTGACCTCTTTTTATGTAATGTGAGTTAGCGTAAAATAATGAAACTTTTTTATGGCAGAAAATACATTCATGATTATCTCTTTCCCAAACTATTTTTTTTACTTTCATAGAAATAGACGTAGCTTTAGTAAGTTTATGTTTCTTTCCTTCAATAGTTTTTATATTATACTTCTTATGTGGTGCATGATTGTATGATTTATACTCTTTATGTGTACAATTTTTACAATTGTGAAATGTTATTTCTTTTTTTAATAAATTACAATATAAATATTTTATTCTTTTTTTAGTTTTAAATTTTAAATTTTTGCATTGCATATTAGTACTCCTTTTTTTGTTTGAGTACTAATTTATATTAGCCAAATAGAACAAATGAAAGCACAAGCAACACAATGTAATAATGAATATCTAAGAATAACACAAGAAGAAGCGATGAGAAGAAATGCTGTAATAAGTGTTAGACATAATTTTGGAACTAGTCCTGATGAATTAGTTATAAATGGTGGTGTGTTATCTGCAAATGCTAGTGAATCTCATTTAACTGGTAGACAAAAAACTGCCGAAGAATTAGAATTTGAAAGAACTCAGTTATTAGCAAGCATAAGAGAAAAGGCAATGAAGAAAGAAATCTCATTAGCAGAAGCCTCTAAATTGTCTCAAGATGTAAATGTTGCTTATGGTGTTAATGCAGAAGTAGTTCAGGAAAATACTCAAGGTGGTATGAAAAGATAATAAAGTGTATAGTAAATGCTATATGCTTTTTTTGTAAAAAATACATATCTATTAAATGTGATATCCCATAGATGATAGTTAGTAATACATAGATTAAGAAAATATTAAAAGAAATAATTAAGACTTACCTTATGTTTATTCTTTAGTTTTATATGTAATAATAAATATAATATATACTAGAGTATATAATTGTATTTTCTTTATTAGATAAATACTATTAAGTATATTAAATAAAATATATATAATTATATTTAATAAATAATATATATCTTAAATATAATGGAACTTAGATATATTCAAATAATTAACTTATGTAATACAAGTATAATATAATACAAGTTATATTTCCTTTTCATAAGACAATATATTATTCTTATTATATTTAGTAATTATATTATAATTTATATTATGTACCTTTTGTAAAGTATAAATTTTAATGAAATATATATTTTTTGTTAAAATACTTGAATTGTGTGTTATAATAGTAAGAAATTCAGGAGGCCCTTATGAAAAGAGAAATTAAAGTTAATAATAATTTAAGTATTGAAGAAAACAAAAAGAGAAAAAGAACTATAACATCAATAATTGAAGATGGTCAAAGAAAGATTTTAGCTGATATTGAAACAGATGATTATTTTTGGAGTAAAGTTATTTTTGATGAAAATTATATAGTTGTCTATTCAAGAGGGTGTATGGTAAATCAAATACCATTAAATGTTGAAGCAGCTTATGATATCAAGGAAAAAAGAATGTTAGATTTATCTAATAAAAAACTTAAAGTGCTATTAGAATATATGTTTATTAGTACAAGAGGTTTTGAATTAACTGATATTCTAACTTTTATAAATGATGAAGATTTAAAAATTTTAGATGAAGAGTCAAAAGGTGATTTAAAAAGAATATTAACTAGTGGAAGCAATAAAATTACTGATGATGAAGTTATTGAATATATAATAAGTAAATATCCAATATTAGCAAATTATAGAAATTTAAAAGGTCCTCTTACTGTTATAGACTATAAAAATATAGAAGAAGAAATAGGACAAGAAATTTTTAACTTTCATCTTATGCCACAAAGTCTTAAATTTTTAGAACAAATAAATTTAGAAGATACAAATGAAGATAATAGAGATTATGGGCAAATGTATGTATCTGAATATGAACATCAACAAAAGGTATTAAGAAGAACTAAACCTAAAAACTAATTTTAGAAAATATACTAAGGGGCAATGCTCCTTTTCTTGTTTTTAATCCTCTTTTTTTACTTAACCATAGCCCTATATATACTATTGAAATAATTAACCACCATTTAAATCAATTTTAAGAGGTTGTTTTTATTTATAATGATGAAATTAGTCTAGAATAATATTAAAGTCGCAGAAAATAAGCGTATTTTGCTTTATAGAGGTATGTTTAATCTATAATTCATTTTAATATTTTAATGTATATTTACAATAGCACTAGTATATACCTACTATTGATAGGTTTTATAGTTTTCTATTATTTCTTCTACTAGTAAGTAAGGAGGAATAGATATGAAAGATAAATATTATACATTAAAAGAAATAAGTGTAATGTTAATTACACCAATACCTTATTTAAGAAAACTAATTAAAGAGAAAAAATTAAAAGGTTGTTTTATAGGTAGACAATATATTGTTAGAGAACAAGACCTAAAAAACTTTATAAGTAAATTAGGAGTTAAAAATGAAAACTAAACTTAACAACAAAGAATTAAATGAACTACTTGAGTGGTTTGATTTTAGTGATAAAGAAATACATATCACTCTAGAAGATGATATTAAAGGTGTAATGGATAAATATTATGATGAACACCAAGAACACGAACAAAAGAAAAAAGAGTTTATTGGACTATTTAAAGAGTGCTATAGTGACATAGTTAAGATTATGGAGTTTGACCCTCATAAACGCGTACCAGTCAATTGTTTTACATGTATTAAGGGTATGGACTTATCCAAACAATATGGTAAACCTATAAAGAAGTAAGTAGATAGTAGCAATTACTATTTGCTTACTCTTTTTTGTTATATACCAAACAAAAAACGAACAACGAAAGACTAAAAACTAAGTAAAAACCTATTAAAAATATTTTGTCGTTTTGTTATTATAAATCTAGTTCAATTGAAAGAAATATTTTATTTGTGTATACATAAGATTACTTAGGAGGTTAGCTTAATGGTTAAAGAAACTTTTAACGAAAATGGTAAAACACTCCAAGAAATTATGGAACAATTTTTAATATTATATTATAACGAAAGCCTTTAAAGAAAGGGGCAAAAATGGGTATATTAAAAGTCGTTTCAGTAGTTTTGAAAGGAGTTAATATGATAGATACTGAAACGTGGAAAGTTGGTATATATTGTAGATTATCTCGTGAAGATGAGTTAGAAGATGAAAGTAAAAGTATTACTAATCAACGTGAAATGTGTATGAATTGGTGCGTAAAAAATGGACTACGTATTATTGATGAGTATATAGATGATGGTATAAGTGGCAGTACAGATAATAGACCATCATTTAAACGTATGCTTAAAGATTTAGATGATAAAAAAATAAATATGGTAGTAGTAAAAGATACTTCTAGACTTGCTCGTAATTTTAATGATAGTACAAGATATGCTTTTGTTTATTTTCCTGAAAGAAACATAAGACTTTATAGTGTTATTCAAAACTATGATAGTATGGACCCTAAAGCCAATAGTGATGGTATTTACTTTAAAAGTTTCTTTGATGAGTGGTTTATTAGGGATACATCTACTAAAATTAGAAAAGGTTTAAGAGATAAAAAAGAAGTTGGTAAGTTTTTAGGAGGTATTGCGCCTTTCGGTTATTATAAAGACCCTTTAGATAAACATAAACTTTTAATAGATGAATATTCTAGTGAAATAGTAAAAAGAATATTTAGTATGTTTGCTAGTGGTATGGGGCTTAAGAAGATTTGCTATACTTTAACTGATGAGGGTATACCTATACCAAGTGTTTATAAAAATCTTAATCGTGGGCAAAAATCTACGTGTTATGGTAAATGGGTACCAAGAACTATTGCTGATATGTTAGTTAATGAAACGTATATAGGAAACTTAACACAAGGTAGAGGTAAAAAAGTAAGTTATTTAGGTAAGAAAAAAGTAAGAGTACCAAAAAAAGACTGGATAGTAGTACCTAACTCTTGTCCTAGAATAATTGATGATGACACGTGGAAAATAGTACAAAATATTTATAAACGTAATAAAAATAGACAAACTACTAGTCACGAACATTTACTTAGAGGTTTACTAGTATGTAAAGACTGTGGACATACAATAGGAATATCACAATCTAAGTGGACTAATAAAGATGGTAGTGTTCAAAAGAAGTACTACTGCTATTGTAATTATTATCGTAAGATGAGTAAATATAATGCTTGTACTCCTCATAAGATTAGTTATGATGAGGTAGAAGAAAAAGTCTTAAAGAGTGTTAAGAAGATGTGTAAGAAATATCTAAGGGTAAATGATTTAGAGAATATTCTAAAGAATAATGATAAGACTACTAAACTGATTTTAGAATTACAAGCAAAGAAGAAAAAATTAGAAAATGAAGTTAATTTAGTTAATACTAGAATAAATGATATTTATATGGATAAGATTAACAAAGTAGTTAGTGAAGAAGTATTCTTTAATGCTTACAATACACTTCTAGAAAATAACGAAAAGAATAAGGCTGAATTAAAAGAGATAGATAAAAAGATATATCAACTAAAAAACAAGAATACTAATGTAGAAGATAAGTATAAAAAGTCTATTGAGGAGTTTTTAAAACTAAAAAAACCATCTATTCAACTAATATCAACTTTAATTGATAAAATTGTAATAGATGATGAAAAAAATATAGAAATTGTATATAAGATAAAACCCTTATTTTAAGTAAAATAAGGCATAAATTAAGTATGTTTTTTCACCTTTGAGGACGTGAGTAGCTGCCCCAATAGCTAAAAATGTACTACTAAGTATAATAGATACATTAAAAATAGAAAAAAGAGAAAATGCTATAGAAAGAGAATATCTATATACAGATAAACAATATTATGAAGTTCCTAATGTAGTTGGAATGAATATAGAGGATGCTATAAAAAATCTAAAAAAATTTAAAGTAAATTATAGTGGTAGTGGTGGAGTTGTAACGTATCAATCTCCTAGTAGTGGAGAATATATATATGAAGGCGATAGTATAA
>OLHG01000905.1_pt1 | contig 19818 bp, 14 predicted proteins | sample 1605971 | NCBI WGS metagenome assembly OLHG01 (sample SAMN03283289) | human gut metagenome | biome: human-associated habitat; material: feces | host: Homo sapiens | place: Peru | collected 2012 | reverse complement strand
AAGGTGAAACTTCAATATCTCTAGGATCTACTTTAGTCGTATCACCAATTACACCACAGATAGTGACATCATGACCGACTACTAAATGCGTTTCTAATCCCTTCGCTTCTACCTTTTCCTGAATCTTCTTTACATCTTCTTCACTTGTTTTTGGTTTGAATACAATAATCATAATCTTTTTCTCCTTTGATCATCTACCTGTATAAATAAAAGACTCTCATCCTATAAGGACGAGAGTGTATCTTCGTGTTACCACCTTATTTTATATATCTATCACTAGATATATCTCAACGAGTACTATCATACTCTGACAATATAACGGTTGTGACCGGAAACGCCTACTTCATTCAACGCTCTACTCCAAGACGAATTCAATATCCTTCAAACATCCTTTTACACCACCCAAGGACTCTCTATGCTTCTTTTGGATATCTACTATTTCTTTTCACTGTATTTATACTTAGTAGTTCTTAATTTGTGAACTTATCATACTGAATAATCAATACATTGTCAACCACTTTTTCTATTTTTCTTATACATATACCAATATTTTCTATTTTAACTAAAATTTAGATCATAATTAAGTTAATACAATAATATCGTAATCCACTCTTACAATACATATACAGCGTATCACTTGAAAGTGTATCGACTTCACCAATGACTTCTAATTCATATTGAGTCTTATAGCCTGAAATAGATTGAATCGTAAGTATATCTTTATTCTTGAGAGACTGCATTTGTTTTAAATATAAGTCTGGTATGACTATATTCTTATTCTTATAGTGTGGTAGATTATCTTCTTTACCTATGACCCACTTGATGTCACCAGCTTGGAGGACTGCCTGTATATCATGTCCTTGTACATCTAAATAGCCACTATCGGAAGGAATATAGGTATCGGGGATCAGTTGTATGGTCTGGCTATACAGTTTCTGTAAGTCCTTTATTTCTTTATTTTGACGATACTTCTCATAACCAAACAAGCAACAAGACACTAGGATACATAAGCACCCTAGTGTCATGAATAAATGACTAATCTTTTTCATGTCTAAATAGTCTACCTAATACAATCAGGAATAATCCTGATACAGTTAATAATGTCACCCAATGATTGATTCTTGTTGTATCCCCGGTTTTAACATGAGAATTTTTCTTAGGTTTATCTGTACTTGTATTAGTGATAATATATTCAGTCTTAGAATCGTTGCATACTGAAGAAACAATACCTTTATAACCTTTGACACTCTTTTCTTTAATGCTGTAATTCATAGCTTGTTCACTTTTCCATGAATAAGCATAATTATGTGCAGCATCTAGTACGATTGTCTTGATATAAGTAGAACCGTTATAGAGTTCTACATAGATTTTGTCTGGATGTTTAGACCCATTATCAATCCAATGCTTCACTATCTTATATTCATGAGAGGGATTCTTTGAATATTTTGTAAAGTCAATGGATACATCATAACTTGTCCCCTGTGGTAAAGAAATCAAGTAAGGTAAATAGGTATAAGTTGTTCCATTTAATTCTAAGTTATCTGCCGTAATAAGATAGAGTCCCGTTTTAAGACCTGTATATGCAACTTTAGAAGAAGTTGCCTGTTTAGTGAGAGCTTTTTGACTTGCCGCATATCCCTTTAATGTGATAGCAGCATTCTTTAGGTCAACACTAGTCTTAAGCTGATCCAATTGAATATTTGTATTTGTTTCTGCTTCCTTGAAAGCATCGGTGTAATGATAACTACCATCATCCGAAACACTTGCGACACGATACAAATGAACATTTAACCCTGAAATGCATTCATTGAGTGTCAAAGAGCATTTCTTATTGACATTGACAGCAGCTACCTGGAATGAATTAAACACAGCGACTGACAGTAGAACTGTAAAACATAATATGTATTTTTTTAATCTTTTCCCCATATAATTGCTGTCATCACCTTTCTTTATATTTTTTCTTGATTGATGTTAAATACCAGATAAACGCAATAATAATTGCAAGTACTACCCAGAATACATCAATGAGTACTGGATCTGCTTTGACTAAATCTCTTCTTACTCTTAGATTTGTCTTATTGATACGATGCCCTCTTACAAGCAGTCTATGGGTATTAACACCATAGGGCGTGCAGGTCATAAGAGTACAATAGTCTTGTCCTTCTACAATCTTCAGATCATCTGTTTCTGTAGGAAGGACTGTTTTAATTTGATCAACTTCATAATAAAGAGTTTGATCTAATACCTGAAGCATGAAGGTATCACCCTTCTTTAACTGATCGATATCAGTAAATAGCTGAGCACTTGGTAATCCTCTATGTCCAGATATGACGCAATGTGTACTCTCTCCACCTACTGGTAATGAAGTACCTGGGATATGTCCTATCGCAATCTGTAAGATTTCAGCATCTGTTCCATGATATATAGGAAGAGAGACATTAATCTTAGGGATTTCAACATAACCCATCATACCTGTACCAGTGACATCAAGAGTTGAATCATAGATTTTCTTCTCTTGATCATTCAGAGTAGAGAGTGTTTGTTTCAGATTTGTATTGTATAAAGTAGCATCATTCCAGAGCTTTTGATATTGTTTATCAGTCAGGTTTTCTACCTTTTCTTCATATCCAGCAATAGCTCTTGTTTGATGTCTTTGGTTCCAATAGTTACTGAAACTAGGATAAATAAGTAAGGAAAGCCCCATAATGAATATTAAAGCTATAAATGCATTGGTTAACTTCTTTGTCATTATAGGACACTCCTTATTGTTTTATATTACTTACTTTCTGCTTTTTTCTTCATTACTAAGAATGCAGCAGCTGCAAGAATCATAAGTGTACCTGCAGCATATAATACTGTAGTACCCATACCACCTGTTTCAGGTAATGAGCTACCTGGTTTATTCTGAATAGTTGTTGATAAAATACCAGTATTTTTATTTGCAGTAAACGCCATTTCACCGACATTACCACTAGTAATATTTCCAGAGAATGTATCTAAATATGGATCAGCACCATCAACATGACCAGCTGTTACTGTAAAATAAATTGGATCAGATAACTTATCATAATTATCAGGTGCTTTTGTTTCTGTTAATCTATATTCACCATCATCAATTCCTTTGAATTCAAATACATCTTTAGCAGTGCCAGCTACTTTAGTAATTGGTTTCCATACATCTGGGTTTCCCTTAACTTTTTTTTCTAATGTAAATTCAGCACCGTCAAGTTTTTCGTTATTTTCATTTACCTTATTAACAGATACTTTATATGTGAATACAATAACTGTATCTTCTGGTGTTTTACCAGTTTCTGTTTCTCCACCCTGCTCATTATTAGGGTTATTAGAGAATTCCATATACATTGTATTCTTATTACCTGGTTTACCTAAATTAGCATTTTCATTTAATACAGATTTATATTCAACTCTTACTTTTGATCCATTTTTAGCTGAAGTAGTCTTCAAATTTTCAAAAACAACATCAAATGTATCTCCATCACCAGGTTTTTCAACAACTTGAAATCCTGTCTTAATTTCAACATCATCAATAAATACCTTAACAGTATCACGTTTAAATGTTAAACCTTCTTGTTCCTTATCATGGAATTTTAAAGTATATGTTTTATATTTATCATAGTTTGATGGAAGTGTACCTTCAATCTTAAATGGTACTTCATCACCAATATCCCAGTCAGCAGCATCCTGCCAATCAGTTGTTTCTGTTTCAGTAGAATCATTAATATCTTTAACTTTCTTTTCTGATGAAGGAACATCTGATTTTACTGATGTTGTAGCATCACCTACAACCTGTAAAATATATGCTGTATAAGAATCATTCTTACCTTTTAAACTGTTGTCAGTGTCTTTTACTAAATAATAACCTGCAGCAAGACCAGTAATCTCAGTTGTACCTGCAGCACTTTGAACTGTTTTAGTAGCAGCAGATAATTTGTCCTCTACTAATTCTTTAGCAAAAGCTCTTGCAGTAGCTTCATCTGTAAGTGTTTCTGCTTTTGTTTTAGCTGTTTCAGTATAAGCATCTGCCTTTACTCCACTGCCCCATTTTAAATCAGAAAGTACTTTCTTATTGTCTTTTGTTGAAAGTGTACCACTGAATACCTGATAAACTTCATAAGTATGACCTTCAACAGTATTCTGTAAAGTAAGCTTATAAGTTGTATCAGCTGCCACTACTACTGATGGCATAGCAATTGCCATAACCATTGCGAATGCAAGTATGAAACTTGCGAGTTTTTTAAATAGTTTCATATCGTTTTTCCTCCTTGTCCATATGATATCCATTTTTTAATAAAACTCTTCCCTCATTGAAATACACATATTAATGTTTGTTATTACTAGTTATAAGCCCCCTTCTTTTTAATATTTGCTATATAAGCAAATAGAGTCGCTGTAATAAATAGGGCCCCAATTGCGTAATAACCAAAAGTACCGAATCCTCCAGTATCTGGAAGATCATAGTTATCTAACTTCTTGTTAGTAACTGTAATATCTCCTTCTTGAATACCATCATTGTTTGTATAAGAAACCTGGTATCCTGAAGGTACACCCACTTCTTCTACAGTGTAGTAATAATCTTCACCATCTGTAACACCTTTTTTAAGAGTTTCGCCAGACCATGTATGTGACCAACTGTTTCCAGCATTTAAAGTAACTTCTTCTCCAACTTTAGTCTGGGTAGTTGAAACATCTGGTTCATCACATGTTAACTCACAAGTAGCAGTATCAAACCAAAAGCGATTTGTTGTATTTATAATAGATATATCACAATCTCCAGTTATGTTGTTTGTAGTTACAGTAAGAATATTAGTATATTCATACGAACAATTTACTGATCCGAAATTTTCTCCATCTTTAGTGACAGTTATTTCATCTTTGGTAAAATTCATATCACCACCATTATGATAAAATTTTATTGTAAATGGTTTATTCTTAGGAACTGTAATTGTTTTAGACTCTGTATTATAGCCCTTCAAGTGGAGATTTACAGTACATGTTTCCTTCTTCTTAGTAGTCTTATATAACTGCACCTTAATGTCATTAGAACCATTTGTAGTAGGTTTATTATTAGAATCTACCCAGACTTTATGTACATTCACGTTACTTGTGTGGTTTGTGATATACATATTTACTTCTTCATTGTTATTGAAGAAATGTGCTTTATTGATATCTGCATTTGCATTTTGGAAAGCAGACTGCATTTTTTCTTTAGTTGATGCTATTGTCTCATGTTGATCTTTTTTAACTAATACAAAGTAATAAGGATCTTTTGATAAATCATAACCATCTGGTGCTTTTGTTTCGGTCAATCTATAAATAGTTTCCCCATCTAACACTTTGTTATGTACATCACCCTGGAAAATGATTTCACCATTTTCATTAGTTTTAATTGACTTACCATCAAATGCAACATCTTTAGTAATATCTACCCATTGATTTGTAGTTCCATCAAATTTTTCCAGTTTGAATTCTGCACCCGTTAAACGTTTAGTATAATCTTTATCATCTACTTTGTAGATTTTCATCTTACCTTTTTCTACAGTTGCAGAAGAACTTAGATTCTCAATATTTGTCTTAACTGAAGATTCAAATTGGCCATTGAGTGTAGCACTATTGCTTATTTGATAATCACCTGCAATATTACCTTCATCCACTACATAAGTATATTCAAGAACACATGCAAACTCATCTGGCACAATAACACTAATTTCGTTGTTGATATCATCATACGCAATTCTGTATAAACTAGAATCTACCGCATCACCACGATAATTATTATCTTTCTTGCTTAAATCTAAGTAATAAAGCTTAGTCTCATCCAGACTTAAAGTCGCACTTGCTCCTGATGGTAAAGTAAGTTTATCTTTTAATGTCAATGTATCAGATCTATTATCTAAATCTTTACTAGCTGGATTAATGACCACATTGTATTTCACTTTACCAGTTGGTTTTCCATCATCAGTATAAATCTGAGCACCCTTCTTCTGAACTTCACTTAATTCTCTTGTCATTTCCATCTTCTGACTATCAGAGTTATTTCCCCATGTCACCTTATTTTCATAAGTCTTTTGCGTTTGGGTTGGATCATTCCATGAAGTATCATCACTTACCTTCATTTGATAAGTTAACTGAATTGTATGTCCAGAACCACTGCCACTGTTTAAGTTATAGTTATATCCTTTAGGAATAGTGATATGAATCTGTCCATCTGCAACAGTTACAGTTGGCTTCTTATTAGCAGTAAGATCATAAACATACTTATTATTATCGCTATCCCAACCAGAAGGATCTTTATCCTTCAAAGATTGATCATAACTATCAATCATAGGATAAGAATAACTATCATTAACATAGAATGCTGCTTGTAGACTTCCATCTACATATTTAGCACCTTCTGGCATGATATCTGTTAAATTGATTGCTTCATTATCAGTCAAATCTGTATGAATAAGAACTCGGTAATAAAGAATACCATTTGTTTCTTCTAAATTAGCTGAAACAGTCCCATTCTTATATGTAATACCATATTCTGACTTAATACCACCCTGCTTCACTACAGGTTTAGGCTTTGAATAAGAATGTGTTGAATCGTTTTCTAAATCATCTTTTTTACCTGTATTGCTAAACTTCCATGATTCTCCAGCTGTCTGCTTAGATATATCTAGAATAGTAGAATAAGAATCAATAGATAAACGCTGTGCATTTGTAATTGTTTGACCATTTTTAGGTTTTACCTTTATTTCAAATGTTTTAACATGCGTTGTACTATCAGTCGCTTCTATTACTTTTCCATCTGCGTCCTTATAAATAAATTCAAAGTCTACAGAATCATCTAAATATCCATCATTGGAATTCAAATGAACATTCGTCTTTAATTCAGCATCTAATTCTGATGCAATCGCATAATGTGTATCTTTCTGCGTGTTACCTTTTTCATCTATTGCATCTTTGATTGTATCAACATAAGTGAATTCAGTTAAATTACCTTCAGGAATAACTACAGAAGCATACCAATTATATTTTCTTTGCCCTTCTGCTGATACTGTTTCATTTTTCCATGATTTATCAACAGCCCATGTACGATGTGTAACACCTACAACACCTGTACTTGTATACTCCTTATCACCTTTACCAATTGTAGAAGTATTAGAAACTTTATCATTTCCTTTTAGCGCAGATGTATAGTAAGTCACTGTATAACTGTCTTTTGAATTATCTGGGAATGTATAATCAATATTTGTACCATTTGGAGTGATTGTTTTAGTATTTCCTGAACTATCAGTTATCTCTATATTTCCTGAGAATTCAATACCCTCTGGAAGTGTATCTTTCAAATTATAACCACTAATATTTTGTTTTCCTGCATTAACTTTAATCTGCCATTTAATTAATCCAGTAGACTGATCATACCAGCCTTCCTTAGAAATCATTGTCTTAGAAATGTCGGTAGTTGTACCAGCCCATCTATAAACATATTTATTAGATGCATAGGCATTATTCTGAATTTTAGATGATCCATCTGTTTTTGTTTTGCTTTCTTCCACATTTGCACTATATTCGACAATATACTGTTCACCTTTTTCTAGTTTATCTAGATTATCATATGTAAAAGTCTGTTGACCATCAGTTGTTTTTATAGTTGGTTTTTTATCAGTTACTTCCGTCTTTGTACCATCTACTGATACTTTATAGAGTTTCATGCTATTTTGATCATATGTGCCATTCGCATTTGTATTAGATACAAAGCTATCTGTGATTTTTAATGATTCACCTGTTCCATTCTTTGTAGAGGCTACAATTTGATAATTGATTTTTGATTTATCTTCACTTAAAGTAGCTTGTTTCTTTAAGTCTAAATCATAATTATCTTTCTTCTTAGTAACGATGATCTTTTCTGTATCATTTCCAAAGTTAATTTCATCCTGATTACCATCACCAGTTTTGGAAATAGTACCTTCAAATTGAATATCACCAATAAAAGCTTCACCATCCGCAAAATCATCATTAAACTCAATAATAATTTTTCCTTCTTTATTAATGACATAATGTCCTACTACCTTACCATGTTGTTTTACTTCACCACTTTGTTCTTCTATAGGACGAACACCATCTGGAAGCTGGTAATAGATAACCTTATTGTTTTCATCTACAGTATTTGGAGGTAATTGATAATTTAAACTTACCTGTACCTGATCACCATCAGTAAAGGTATTGTTTTCTACCTTCTGCCAATGACCATTCACATTTTTCATAACAGTCGCACCAGTCAAATAATTTCCAAAGTCTACTGATTTATCTGTTGTTTCAATATTACCTATTTGTGTTTCTTCTTCATTATTTTGAACATCTGCTGCAACAGCATTATTTGTATAATTACTTGCAGTGACAACCTCTTCCACTACCTGTTCATCCATCTGATGAGTAACTGTTGTTTCAACAGGTTGTTCTATATACTTATTTAACTCAATATTCTTAGTATTGAATGAAATAAGAGAAAAACCATTGACATCATAAATAACATGAGAAGAATCTGTTTCTAATACCAATGCAAGTTTTAATTCACTTTCTGCATTCGTATTCACATGATCTTCATCGAAATATAGAGTCAATAAATTATTTCTAATCTCATAAGTACCAATAGAATGTACTAAATCATTTTCTAGATATAACTTATTTGTTTGTGTATCTTCTACCTTTAATTGTTCTGGTAAGTTATAAGTTAATGTTTGATTCTTTACAACTGTTTCCTGAGATGTTTCTTCTTCACTTTCTACATTTTCTATTGAAGCAAGTGTTCCTTGAGGAATAGTTGCTTTAATAAGGAAAGAAAGAGGTGTATTGTCTTCAAGATGGACATCAGCTGTATAATCCTTCATCACACCATTATTTTGATATTGTACAGTTGCATCAGTAATCAATGATGTAAAATCATCCATTCTAGCACTATTAATATAGAAGAATGCAATGGCTGTTAAAAAAACCAAGCCAAAAAATAGCATCATTTTCTTTCTGCCTGGTTTGTTTAAAATATTATATTCTGTCATCTAAATATCCCCTTTCCCCTAATAAACAGAAAAGCGGGTGATAGGATAAATCTTCATAACGACTTGACCAATAATCTTATCATTATCAATACAACCTAAATCACGCATTCTTGAATCTATTGCATGATGTCTATTATCCCCTAATACAAATATCTGTCCTTCTGGAACTGTATAAGGAAATACTTCGTCACGTAGTGGATTATCTTTTCTGTTCTGTATATAGCTTTCATCTAACTTTTTCTCATTCACAAATACATAGCCGTTTGAATCAATGTTGATTTTATCCCCACTCAAACCAATCACTCTTCTCACCAGCAACTTATTATTATACTGAAACGCAATTAAGTCTCCCTGCTTGAAAGACTTTGTTTTCTTAATACATACAACATCATTATTTACTAATGTCGGATCCATGGACTCACCCTCTACTACGTAGATTGGACACCAAGTCGTAATGATGAACATCACAATACAAACAACTATTAGACTTATAAAAACGCAATGCTTTTTCATAACAGTACCTTTTAACTTGTAAATTAATATACTATGTACATACGATATCACAACAGAATAAAAAAAATAACCGTTTTCAAGGAAACGGTTACATGTTACATTTTTTGTAACAATATTACTTTGTCAGTTCATAAGCTAGTTTTTCTATCGCATAAAGCATAGGAATTCCAGAATGTATTTTTCCAAGCATAACGCTACCATCAGAAACATGAATCACTTCATCACATAAATGTTCCATACTTCCCATGTTATTATTTGAAAGCATAATAATCATATAATTCTTATTCTTATAACGATAGATTTCTTCAAAAAGAAGATTTTTTTGTAGCCTTTCATAAAATACAATGATAGCTACCTGATATCCTTCAGCAACTCTCTGCGCAGGATAAGCAGCTCCATCCACCCCATAACAACAATAGCCCATACCACTTAATAAACGTGATGTATATTTTGCAAAATCACCAGTAGTACCAATACCTAGCGTAAGAATTAAATCAGACCGTTTAATAATCTCAGCAGCCCTATGAATACTATCCAAATAATCAGATGATTTTACTTTTTCTATAAAATCATCAAATTGATCATTCACATCATCTTCTTTGGTTTTCTGCACCTCTACATTTTCTTTCAATCTATACTTTAATTCAGTAAAACCTTCACATCCCATCTTCTTACAAAAACGCATCACTGTCGCTGTAGATACATGTGTATCATTAGCTAATTCACGAATACTTTCACTTAATACCTTCTTTGTGTTTTTCACAACATAATTGTAAACATATGTTTCTGTCTCATTAAGACTTTCCACCTGACTGTAAGTAAATTCCACCAAGTGTCTCCTCCCTATTGAATAATTTCTCCACACCTTCTTTTCAATTATTCTAACTTACTTTACTACCGTTTACATTTAAAATTTAGGTATTTTCAAAATTTGTAAAAATATTTCATTTGTAGTCATATATATATATATATATATATATATCGTATAATAATACATAAAATCACTTACATACGACATAAAGGTTCAAAGAAGCTGCATCACAGATGAACTCTCCATATCCATCTACAATATTAATTATATGTTTACCATCTGTCATACGCTTATATTGTTTACCTACAAACATACGTTTTGTGCCACCTTTACTATTAGTTAATATCACTGCAAGTCCTGTTTCATAAGTCCATCCAATAACATCAGGATCATCTATATAGTCATGTCTAATTCCTTCTACATATTTTCTTCTTAGTTTCATCATCTTATCCAATAATTCTTTCTTAGATGAAATATGATCATGAGGTATACCATAATAATCTCCATAGAAGATACATGGATAACCTTCTTGTCTTAGTAATATGCAGGCATAGGCCTGTGGTTTGAACCAATCTTCAATAAAAGAAGTGAGAGACTGTCCTGGCTGGGTATCATGGTTATCCACAAATGTGACAGCATATTTGTCATATCTTTGTACTAACGTATTATTGAAGAGTTCTCGCATATCATAACAACCATTAGAATGACTCGCATCATAGAAATGATAATGTAAAGGAACATCAAATAGGCTCATACAGAAATGAGTAGATTCCAGATAATGACATAAATGGTCTATGTCTCCCCAGTATTCACCTACAGAAAAGAGTTCTTTTTTAGAATGTTGGCGCATTGTATTAATCCAATGTTCATAGAAACAAGAGTCTATATGTTTAATGGCATCACATCGAAAGCCATCGAGATGTGTGATATCTTTATACCAGATTCCCCAGTTGATGGCTTCTTTGACAACTTCAGGATTGTTGTAGTCTAAATCTGCTCCCATCAAGTAATCATAGTTATCATATTCATCATCTACATTCTCACTAAAATGTTTCCCTTTGAATAAATAAAGACCTTTTTGATGTTTAGAGGCATCGTAGTCCACACTTGTAAAATGTGAGGCATTATAGATAAAGTCTGAATATTTATGTCTTGATGGAAATGAGAAATAGGTAGACGCACGAATAACTCTTTTTCTTTTAGAAACTTTATGTCTATGATAGGCATCTACTTTATAAGCAATGACCTGTTCCATCCCATCTGCACCAATTAAATGATTAAGTACGATATCTGCATAGACATCTATACCAAATAGATGAAACATCTTTATACACCAGAGGTATTCTTTCTTCGTGCCATATTTGGTACGGATTGTATTTTTATTATTGAATTCTCCTAAGTCATAATGGTCATAGACACCATAGCCTGTATCATTGACGCCATTTGCTCCTTTATAAGCAGGAGGAAGCCATATAGCGGTAATACCTGCTTTTTTAAGTTTATACGCATTGACTCTGAGTATTTTCCACAAATGCGGACTTGAGGGAAGATACCACTCAAAGCCCTGCATCATTACACCTTTCTCCATATCATCACCCCTTGTACTATTATAGCATGTTTGTGCACAAAGGATATTTAGAGAATGTATCACATATGTGTGGACAATAAGAACCGCTTACATTTATGATAAAGTTGTATAAAAATATAAAAGAACTATAATAATAGGAAGGGAGTGAGTCTTATGAAGAAGAAGTATGAAGCATTGGCTATAAGCTTCTTAGTAGTGAATATGATATATAGTCATGGTGTTGTGCATTTACAGCCTTCTATTGGGGATGAGATAGTCGGAATGCTGTATAATTTGTTTCATTTATTTGAGTATAATACGATTAATGCACCTTTTGGGTTAAGTGCTTTTTGTTTTCTTATTGGAATGGCTGGTTCTTTTGTAATGGCTATATGTGGTGTGCATTCACATAATTCTATTTCTATACTACAAGGAATATTAAGTTTAATACAGGGTTTACTTGGTGCGATTGTCATGATTGTTTTTCTTCATGATCGTCATTTGATAGATAAAGAGTTAGTTGGTACTTTAGGAACACTCACTACAATCACAATACTTGTTGTATTATGTAATGCGATATTAAGTGTTCTTGTAGAGATGGATGTAAGAAATCATATACAGATCTTTGATCGTGCTTTATTGAAACCTTTAATGAGTAATTTGTCGCTTTCTATATTATTTCTTTCAATGACACTTGTTGCCTATGCGATGATGTATTTATTGCCAGTGAGAAGTATCTGTCATCTATTTGGATTGAATTTAGTACTATTAACAGGAGTATTAGGATGTTTTTCTATAGGTATGAGTGCATTACTCAGAAAGGTTAATACGACTTATATGATTTGCGGCAGTCTTATGGTTCTTATATGTTTATTTAGTTTTATGAGATTTCATATAATTTCCTGCCTATTAACTGTTATCAGTTTAATAATATGTATAAGGAATAAACCTGTGAAGGTATAGAGGAGTTGATCTCCTCTTTTATTTTCACAAAAAAACTTCAAGGCAATCCTTGAAGTGTTCATTAAGATTTTAACGCTAATCGATATGAAATTTCATCCAACACTACATAAACAGGGATAGGATACCGTAAGTAATGGCTGTATGATTTCAATTAATAATGCGGTAATTTTGTATTTCATATAAATATATCCTCCTTTGTTTATGATTTGCCTATATATTAGCATGCTTTTATAAGCGTGTCATCTCATATTATAATAAAAAAATAGAGAAGCGATTTGCTTCTCTATTCGTCGTCTTCACTTGTAATGAATTCATCATAGATGGCTTTGATAGCTGGTTTGAAATAACAGTTTCTTACCCCTACGATGATATTCAATTCTGATGAACCCTGGTCAATCATCTTAACGTTGATGTTTTCTTTCGCAAGTGCTTTAAATACTCTTGCTGAAGTACCACGGCTGTCCTTCATACCACGACCTACGACCGCAATTAAGGCTAAATCAGATTCTAAGACAATATAGTCAGGCTGTACAGCACGATGTAATCCTGCAAGGATGGCCTGTTCTTTTTCAATGAAGTCATCACTGTTCACAATGATAGTCATTGTATCGATACCTGAAGGCATATGTTCAAATGAAAGACCATGTTCTTCAAATACCTGTAGTACTTTACGACCAAAACCGATTTCACTGTTCATCATGTCTTTTTCAATCATGACAGTCGCAAAACCTGTTTTACCTGCAATACCTGTAATAACGTGGTCTGGTTTATGACAAGTACTTTCTACAATGAGAGTACCTGCATCTTCTGGACTGTTGGTATTCTTGATTAAGATAGGAATACCTTCATTTCTTACTGGGAAGATGGAATTCTGATGTAGAACACTTGCACCCATATAAGATAATTCTCTTAATTCTTTGTAAGTGATTGTCGCAATTGGTTTAGGATCCTTGACAATACGTGGATCCGCAATAAGGAATCCTGATACATCTGTCCAGTTCTCATAAAGATCTGCACAGGCACATTTCGCAACGATACTACCAGTAACATCACTACCACCTCTAGAGAAGGCTTTAATGCGTCCTGATTCATCATTTAATTGACCATAGAATCCTGGAACGACTGCGTAGTCATGTTCAGATAAAGCTTTTGTGAGAGCTGCATCTGTTTTCTTTTCATCATATCTACCATGCTTATCGATATAAATAACATCTGCCGCATCAATAAAGTCAAAGCCTAAATAATTAGCTAACACTTTACCATTTAAATATTCACCACGTGAAATTGTATAATCAAAACTGTTCTGTTTCTTGATTTCTTCTTTAATTTTTTTAAAGTCTTCTTCTAAAGAAATATCAAGACCTAGTTCAGTAATGATTCCATTGTAACGTGCTTTGATTCTGTCATAGATTTCTTCAAAATCATCTTTGTTGTGATGTGAATAGGCAAGAATCAATAAATCTGTTACTTTTGTATCTTCTTTATTTCTTTTCCCAGGGGCACTGGGAACTACATAATGACGATCAGTATCTTCTAGAACGATGTCATGTACTTTTTTAAACTGAGTTGCGCTGGCTAACGATGAGCCACCAAATTTAACCACTTTCATATCTTTATTCCACCTCACACTTTTGTATAAAGATTACATGAATTGGCTAAATTAATCAACATATTTTTTGCTTAATTCGAATATTTTTTCAAAATGACTTCAATTTTCTTATAAGAAATAAATGTTATAATTGAAATAACACCATATTTAAAGAGATTGAATGGAACAAGTGATGCAATAACCATAGTTGTCATATCTTTTACTAATGGATTGATCTTAGAGAACATACCGATGATGGCTTCTGTAGACATACCAAATAGTTTAGCATACATTGGGAACATCACTAATAGGTTTGATGCAATCGCAAATAAGCTTGTTGCAACAGTTGCAAGTGCCATACCTATTACAGCACCCTTCTTAGTACGATGCTTTCTATAGAATAAACAGGCTACTCCCATATAGCATACGCTTAGTAAGAAGTTAGATGCTTCTCCTACAAACATAGTAGTAGTTGGTTTAAAGAGAAGGTTTAAGACAATCTTTAAGAATGCGATTAATACACCAGTAAGTGGGCCGAATACAAATCCACCAATTAATACTGGAAAATCTGAGAAATCAAATTTAATAAACATTGGTACGAAAGGTACATTGAAGTCTAGTACCATAAGAATTGCAGCTAATGCACCAAGTAGAGCTGCCATTACTAGTTTTTTAGTTTTCATTTTTGCCTCTTTCTATGGCGAAAAAAAATCTCCTATATATATCTTATAGGAGATTGAAAAAGTCATTTCATAAAAACGCCATCTTTTTCCATCCGGACTATACCGTCGGTACTGGAATTACACCAGTTCATGCTTTACGCTCGCGGACTATCACCGCCGATCAGGAATTTCACCTGCCCCAAAGATACAATAACTATTATAGGAATGTTATATAAAGTTGTCAACAGATAGAAAAAAATAAGGGAAATCCCTTATTTAGTTCTTCTCTTTAAAAATAATACGACACCAGAAGATAATACTAGAATACAACCTATTGCATAGATGAGTGTTGTACCCATACCACCTGTGCTAGGTAGTAATGAACCATAGTTATTTAATACATTGACTTGATCTACCACATCGTTATCTACCTTTACAACACCTTTCCCATCAGTATCCGATGTAACAACTATCTTTATAGGTGTTTTTATTAAGTTGTAGCCTTTAGGCGCTTCTATTTCTTTTAAGTAGTATGTATCTGCTTGTATTCCTTTAATATTAATCTTTCCATCACTATAGGATGTTAGTGTAACATTTCCATTCTTACTATTATAATCAAAGTTACTTCCTGATTGAACAAATTTTAATGCATTAGTCTCAGTTGGATTTGAATCTTTAGATAAGATAAACTTTGCACCAGCAAGTGCTTTATTATATCCAGTATATTTAAATATAGGGATACTGTAAGTAAATGTTTGTGTTTTAGATTCTTCAGTTCTTGAGTTTTCACCATAAGTTAAATAAGAAGTATTAACGAGTGGTGTATCAATAGGTGCATCATCACTAAGTATCACTAAATACTTAATATAGATCTGTGTCAACTTACCTGAGTCAATATCATCTTGATATTTCTTATAAAACGAATCAGTAAAAGTCAAGTGAAAATTACAGCCGTCATTTGTATTGGTTGTTGAAACGTAATCGTTATATTTCTTCAAAGATTTACGCTTTAAGCTTTCATCTTTTTCATTACTATAATAGGCAATACCATCTTTAAGCACAGAATTATATTTCAAATATGAATCCATATAGTCATGTAAACAATAGTTTGTGACATGTGGCTTGACATTAATTATCGTTTCAAAGAATACATTATCCCCACGATTCATTGAGTTTCTTTTCTTATTATTACTTATTGTTCCACCATTGGCGACAAGCTTACTGACACTAGGAGAGGCATGTTTGTCTCTTATTTCTACTTCTGGATGAGTTGTATCAATACTGCAAGCTGTTCCTGCACTGGTTTCTACTAAGTAATAACCTAGTGGTAAGTTTTCAAATACAACTTTCGCATTTGTCTCATTAGATGCTTTTGCAGTTTCAGTTGGTAAAATTTTATTATTCTTCGCATATTCCATGGCAAGAAGACCAAAGTTACGTGCTCCAATTTCATTTTTTTGATCATCTTTAAAAATGACATAACCATCATTATTTATGTCTATATAATTTCTTGCAGCACTAGAATTAATAAATCCATCCCAGGAATCACCATTTCTTATATATGAATAAGCCCCTTTGGTTTCATCAAAACTTTCAAGTGTTAAGATTTTAAATATCTTATATGTTTCCCCAGGTTTTACATTTGTAACTGTAACCTTACCGTTTGTATCTACTGCTTCAACAACAGTAACCATTGAAATAACCATCATAAATATACACATAATGGCTATAAGTCTTTTCGTTAATTTCTCCATCTTTTCCCCTTTATGCATATACAATCAACAAATCTATATACTAGTTTTGTTATCATAACTCATATTTACATGAAAATTGCGACACTAATATAACGCTTTTTGATAAGCATTTCAATGAAAAATAGTCCCTTTTCAAAAAGAGAAACACTGTGACATCACAACAACTATAGAACTTAACTTTTTTTGCCTTTAAAAACGTTAATATATTCGATATAATGGAAGAGAATTAAAAAAGGTGGGTACAATATGTCAGATAAACAAAATAGCACGCTTGAAGAAGAAAGAGAACCTCTTTCTAAGAGTTGGATTTTTGCAGGTATTGTTCTTTTTCCACTGATTCCTTTTGTGCTGATATATTTTAATAAACATATAAAGAAGAAAATGAAGATAATTTTAGGTATTGTTTATTTTGTTTTCTTGTTTGGTGTTTATCAATATGCATGTGTAGCACAGGGACCAGTATTAAGTAGTGTGGTTATTCCTGATCAGTATGTAACTGTGAAACAGGGAGAAACATACCAGATTCATTACAAGACTGATCCTCAGAAAGTAAAAGTAGAATATACACATTATTCATCTCAGTATGCGAATGTGGCTAGTGTTGATCAGAAAGGTTTAGTGACTACTATTACTCCTGGTACAACACGTATTACTTTGACTGCAGGGGATAATCATCATACTTATAAAAAGAAGTATCTTACAATCCATGTGATTGAATAGAGCGTGTTTACGCTCTTTTTTTGTTAGGAGGAAGGATTATGAGAAATAAAGATGTTTATATTATTACATGTTCCAAATGCGGTAAAGAGAATAGATATGAGGATTATAGCTGTGTCGGACGAGATCAAAGAGAACGTATTATTGATGATTCTATTATGTCTTATACATGTCCACATTGTGGAGAGACAACTTTTTTAAAGCATCCCTTGACCTATATAGATCCTGTACATCACTTTATTGTACAGTATGGACAGGATAAGGATCAGTTTATTCATGGTGTGGAACAGTTACGGATGACTCCTCTCTATAAAGATTATATATTCCGTTATACAGATTCCTGGCTGAATTTCAAAGAGAAGATCATGATTCTAGAGAATAGAGATGATCGTTTAATAGAGTTGTATAAGATGGCTTTAAAGAAAGAGTTAAATGAAGATATTCCTTCTTTTTTCTTATTTAATAAGGAAGAAGAAAAAGAACTCATGATTGCGTTAAATCCCAATGGGACACGTGCTTATATCTTTAATAGGAACTGGTATGATTTAAAAGAACAGGATCCTGTAATGAAGAAGATATTAAAGTATGATACAAGTCTAATAGTAGATAAAGAGTGGGCAGAGCGTCTTTATGATTATCGTTTAAAGGTATCTTTATGTGAGGTACAAACAAAAATACAAGTAAGGACATATTTAATTCCTTCTTATGATCATATAGATGTTGGTGATTATGTTTATGTAGAAGAAAATGGAGAAAGAGTGTTAGGACAAGTCATGACTAAGAATTATAAGTCCATCTTTGATATACCTAATCATCTTCATTTTATTGAAAAGACATTACCTTTAGAAACAGAGTATGATCAATCTTTAAAAGAAGAATATAAAGAATTATTTCCTGTTAAGAATGAAAGAAAAGAAGCTTTCTTAGAACTTCTAGATAATATACGTTTCTATTATTATTTAGAAGAAAAAGATAGGAATGCTTCTAATTATGTCATAGATATTGATGGGTTCCGTTTGATTCCTCTTTATATAGATAGAGAAGAAGCCATCAATAAGAAACCTATGAATACTTATATATTAAGTGATCTATTAACAGATGTATTAAAGATGACATTTGAAAAGATTGATGGTTATATGATTTATGATGAGAAAGAACCTTATATATTAGATTCTCATCTTATTGATCTATTCTTATCCTATACAGCACATAAAAAGACCCAGATCAATTAAGTCTGGGCTTTTTTTAAATGAGTTCTACCTGATGGTCTTTAAATACTTTTACAAGAGAGTGGTCTAATTCTTTTTCACATATATAGCCTGTGAAGTCATCAAGTGAGGCATATGCATAGTTTCCATCTTGATTGAGTTTAGCACTTTCTCCTACCATATAGGCTTTCTTACTTGCATTGATGGCTGTCTTTTTAGTGATACCATCGTTTGTTTCATAGGTTGTAATGACATTATGTTCTAAATCAATACCAACAACACCAATAAATGAAATATCAAAACGATATTTTCTAATCAAGTGATTTGTAAGTGCGCCTACAAATCCATCTTTTACCTGATTGAAGTCTCCTCCTAAAAAGATGAGTCTCACTGCACTATTTTGTCTATAGAGCTGCATAATATCAATCATATTTGTCACAATAGTGAGTGCGATGTTCTTTTCAAATATGAGTTTTGCGATTTCTAAATTGATTGTAGATATATCCAGGAAGATCACATAGCCCTTTTCTAGTTCATTAACAGCTTTAGAGGCAATGATTTTCTTTTCTTCACTATAAAGTTCGACACGTTCTGATACATTGGTATGATGTAAATTAACACGTACATTGACTGCACCGCCATGTACTCTTTTAAGTTTTCCTGCCTTTTCTAAGAGTGTGAGATCTTTACGGATACAATCTTCTGTCACGCCAAAGGATGAAGCCAGTTCTTTCACAAAGACCTGTCCATTAATATTCAGTTTTGTAATGATTTGTTGATGACGTTTTTTCTGTGACATCTTATACTCCCTCGTATAATATGTACGTAATCAGTTAATGAATTCTATCGATTCATTATTGATTGTACATTCTAATTTTAAGATAATAGTTTTGTTTTGAATGAAGGTTTTATTCTTCTCCCCTGTGGCTACTTCATGTACGTCCACTTCAAAAAGACTTAATCCTTTAGACTT
>OLHG01000901.1_pt1 | contig 19895 bp, 24 predicted proteins | sample 1605971 | NCBI WGS metagenome assembly OLHG01 (sample SAMN03283289) | human gut metagenome | biome: human-associated habitat; material: feces | host: Homo sapiens | place: Peru | collected 2012 | reverse complement strand
TCTCCCACTTCATATCTTATATATATTTTGTTTTCTTTTATAACAACTTCAAAATATTTAATTATACTTTTACTTCATGCTGTTTATAATATTTCTAAGTGGAGTAGCTGTTTCACCACTGATAGATGTAACTTTATTATTGTATTTTATATTATAATATACAGGGCTATCAAGAAGAGAAGAAAGTAGACTTGATGATTGACTATTAGAATTAGAATTTGAATTAGGTTCAACTTCTGTTAATTTTAATATGTCACTAATTTCATCATTACTCAAATCTTTTTTTCTTTCAACTGTGTAATGTGAACCACTTTCTCCATCTTCAATTGCAACACCATACACATAATAATCTAACACTTCATATATTTTTTTCTTATCTAAATCTATATAATAATCATAAGAAGATGTAGCAAAACCTCCCATTAGAACAGGACCACCTCTTTTTTCAATTATTATATCTTTATCTACTCCAATCATCTGTATATTAAACCATAAATTTTGTAATGCATATTTATTAACAAACTTAAAAAATAAAAATAATGCAACTACTAAAACTATACATATTATTATAATTATTTTTGTTTTCTTTTTCATATTTATCAACTACTTTCTAAATATAACTATATTTATTTCTATTACAATAATTTTAGCATTATTTAATATATTTGACAAGTATTTATTAAAAATTTTTTTACCCAATGGTGCTTTTTATGTTATACCCTATAATAATATTTTACTAATTATTTTTATAATTGATAACCTTATGGTACTCATTCTTCTGTTCCTATATCATTTAAAGTAGCTTTTGCTTTTTGGTCTGGCATTGCAAACCTTTGAGATAAATATCTTAACGAAGCTGCAAGTTCTCCATCTGGTCCACCATACTGAGAAATAATTACCTTAGCCATTTCTGGATTTCTATTTCTTAAATTAATAGGATATTGTAAAATTTTATTATATGTCCACATAATTAATCTTCACTCCTTTCCCAAGGCCATGGATTTTCTAGCCATCTCCAACTATTGCAAGGACAGTAGATGCTAAGTGGTCCATACACTCTTTGATATTTGTCTGATAAATCTCTTAATTGGTTGCAATATTCTCTGTGTAAGCATAACGCTTTTTCATCATCTGGATGAGTATTTAAATATTCTCCTAAATCTGTTATAGCGAATTTTAAACATCTTATTTCTGATAACATTTTTTTCCCAAGTTCATCTCTTGCTTTACAGCAACATCCAGTGTTATTCATCATATTAGGTGTGTTGTAACCGAATTGCGCATTTATTCCTGTTGGTTCATATTCACAATTATTTATATTGTCAAAATTCATCTATTACACCCCTTTCCAATAGTATTGCGACTTCTTAAATATTCAATGTCTTCTACACTTTGGCATGGATAATATGGACTAACTAGCTCTGGAAATATTGTTCCATTCTTTAGTCCACAACATGGTGTGAAAGTATTTGTCATTCTTTGAATTGGTACATAACTTTGACCTAACATTGGATTTGATGGAAATACACTTTCTTCTTCATTAAATCCACACATACACTGATTATTACTATTGTTACATCCACACATGTTTGTATTATCATTTTGCACATCATCGCATATTGTTTCAAGAGGGCTGTTTTCTTGATTCATATTGCAATTACACATACAATTACAGTTTTTGTTCATTACAATTCCTTCCTCCTTTTTATATACAAGTAATTTGTTGTATACTAAATTTTATGAAGTTTGTCGGAAAATGGTGAATATTTTGACACTTTATAAAATTAAATTCAAAAAAATATAGACATTTATTAAAAAATGTGCTATATTTAGTAAGTATGAAATATATGCCACTGTGGCGGAATTGGTAGACGCACTGGATTCAAAATCCAGCGGGAAACCATATGGGTTCGAGTCCCATCAGTGGTACCAAAATAAAATATACATCTCGAAGGGGTGTATTTTATTTTGCATTCGATGGGGGACTCTAAAAATGGCGTTAAGGCAACTGTCCCGATGGACAGTTGATAGCCATGCGGGAGAGTCCCATCAGTGGTACCAAAATAAATATACACCTCGAAGGGGTGTATTTTATTTTGCATTCGATGAGGGACTCGAAAAATGGCACACAAAAATCCCCTTACTCTAGGTAAGGGGTAATTTTATTAGTCTAAGTTATTTAAAATGTTTGGTAACATTTGCTTCTTTCTTGATACAACATTGTTTAACATTGCTGTATTGTTATCTAAGCTTACACCGAATGCTTTTTCTACTGTTCCAGCTTTATTTCCCATAGCTATAATTTTTGAATTAGCATTTAGTATATCTGTTGCTGCAAACATATAAAAGTCTAAGTTTTTATCTTTTATTTCTTTATTAATTGCTTCTTCTAATTCAGCTTGTCTACTAAATACAGAATCTAAATCAACAGCATTAATTTGAGAAATTTCAAATTTTGCATTTTTGTCATTAAATTCTTTTGAATCTATATTTATTACTTGGAATGGTGTAAATTCACTAATATCTGTTCCTGCTTTTAGCATTTCTTTACCATATGATTCTAAATCAACATTTGCTATTGTAGCTAATTTTTTAGCTATTTCTTTATCTTCCTCTGTACAAGTTGGAGATTTGAATAATAATGTATCTGAAACTATTGCACTAAGCATTAATCCAGCCATTTTTGGTTCGATTTCTACATCATTTTGTTTATATAATTTGTATAATATGGTTGATGTACATCCAACTGGTTCTTCTATACAGTATAAAGGTTCTGTTGTTTCGAATTTTACTTTATGATGGTCTACAACCATTTTTATTTTTGCCTTTTCTATTCCATCAACGCTTTGAGCAAACTCGTTGTGGTCAACTAATGCAACTTCACTATTTTCTTCGATATTTTCTAATAGTTCTGGTGCTTCTACTTTAAATGTATCTAGCGCATACTGAGCTTCTTTGCTTATATTTCCTAATCTATATGCAACAGCATTTTTTCCTAATGCTTTTTGTAAGTTGGTAAATACGATTGTTGATGCTATTGAGTCTGTATCTGGTTTTTTATGTCCAAAAACATATAATTTATTTTCCATAATTCATTCTCCTTATATTTCAATTTTTATTATTATTTATATTTTTAACACTCTTTTATTATACCATATTTCTCCAAAAAGGTCAATACCAGTAGGGTTTATAGCTAGATTTTGTATACTCCTCCTAGTGTTTGGTTAACTTTTGAATCTGAATTTTGTACTATTTTATGTCCACCAGCCAAAATTACTAGATCTCCTTCTTCCACAATTTCTAATTCTTTTAATTTATTTAATCCAGCTTCTATTGTATCGTTTATTGTTTGTCTTGCTTCTATATATATTGGTGTTACATTCCATACTATTGCTAATTGATAAAATGTCTTTTTATTGTCTGTTATTGCAAGTATTGGGCAAGCTGCTCCAAGTCCTGCAAGGTTTCTAGCAGAATCTCCTGTATGAGTATAGCATACAATCGCATCAGCTTTCATATTTTTAGCAGTTATACAAGTTGCATATGCTACATGTTCTTCTAGATTTTTTAGAGATAAATCTTCGTTTATGTCAAATCTTCTCCAATATCTTATTTCCTGTTCTGCTCTATTTGCTATTTTAACCATTGTTTTTACACATTCTACTGGATATTCACCCATTGCACATTCTCCAGATAACATTACTGCACTTGTTCTATCAAATATAGCATTTGCAACGTCACTTGCTTCTGCTCTTGTTGGAAGTGGTTGATGTGTCATTGACTCTAACATTTGAGTTGCTGTTATTGCTGGTTTGTTGTATTTATTACAAAGTTTGATAAATTTCTTTTGCATAATTGGTGGTTCTGTGAAATCTGTTTCAGTTGCCATATCTCCACGAGCAATCATTTGGACATCAGCTTTTTTTACTATTTCTTCCATATGCTCTAGTCCCTCTGTGTTTTCTACTTTTGTAATTATTTTTATATCTTTTCCACCATTTTCGTCTAATACTTTTCTTACTTGCTCTATATCGTCTTTTCCTCTTGTAAATGACATCGCAACATAGTCATAGCCATGTTCACAAGCTGTTTTTAAATCATCTATATCTTTTTGTTTTAATGCAGGTAGATGTACTGCAGTTCCTGGTAAATTGATAGTTTTTCTGCTTCCTAACATATTTCCGTGTACTACTGTACAAACAATATCTTTTCCTTTTATCTCATCAACTCTTAATTCTACTGCTCCATCATCAATTAATACCTTTGCTCCTGCTTCTACATCATTGTATAAATCTTTATAACTTACAGAAACACCTTCTTTGTTGCCAAGTACACCTTCATTAAATAATGTAAATTTCTGTCCATCTTCTAATTGTATTTTTGTTGTTTTTCCTGTTTCTAACATTCCTGTTCTTATTTCAGGTCCTTGCATATCTAATACTAAAGCTATTGGTAGATTTTTCTCTTCTCTTAACTTTAGAATTCTCTCTGTTCTTTCTTTTTGTTCTTCCCATCCTCCATGAGAATAGTTTATTCTAGCAACATTTAATCCTGCATCAATTAATTCCTCTAGTTTATCATCACTTGCAGGTCCTATTGTACCTACTATTTTGGTTTTTCTTAAAGTCTTCATACATATCTTTCCTTTCCTTTCCTTATTTTAACAGGTAATATTATATCATTTTGTAATGACCTTTTCAATACATTTTACTGTCTATTTTTCTATATTTTTTTACATTTTTGTTGTTTTTATTCCTTATTTATTTGACTTTAAGCAATTTTTATTGTATTCTATTTTTAGTTTATTTTGAAAGGAAGATTTTTTATGTTAAAAGAATTTAAACAATTTGCTATGAAAGGAAATGTTATGGACCTAGCAATTGGTGTTGTTATTGGTGCTGCATTTCAAAAAATAGTTTCTTCTTTAGTTGAAGATATAATTATGCCTTGTATTTCTATGATTACAGGAAAAATAGATTTTTCTAATATGATGTTTACTGTAGGAGATGTATCTATTAAATATGGAAATTTTATTACTGCCATTGTTAATTTTTTAATTATTTCCTTCTCTATCTTTTTAGTTATAAGATATATTAATAAAATGCATCAGCCTAAAAAATTGAAAGAATTTAATGAAAAATTAGTAAAGAAAATTGATAAGAAAGGTAAACTATCAAAATTAAAGAATTCAGAAGTTCCTGTTGCAACAGAACCTGAGACTAAGGTTTGCCCTTACTGTTTAACAGAAATCAAGTATAAGGCCACAAAATGCCCTCATTGTACTTCTGATTTACCAAAACTTAAAGAAACTAAATCAAAAAAATCAGATAAATAATTATTAAAGACCAACATCTATATGCTGGTCTTTGTTTTTTATTCTTCTATTTCTTCCTCAAATCCTAGATATTTTGTTTTTCTTGAGAATACTATTATTGTTTCAAATATTGGTGCTAATAGCCATAGGCCAAATGCAAACAGTGGTCCTTTTCCAAATCCTTCTGCTAGCATAAATCTGCTTGCTACATGTACTATCCATAATATTGCCCAGCCAATTATTGGTACAAATAATAACAATAACCACCAAGGACTCATATTGCATATTTTTAACATTACTATATTTCTATATATTGGTATAAATGGTGCCCAAGCTTGCTTTTTTGCTTTTTTGTATATTACACATATTAAAAGTGTTCTATATATAAACATTACTATCATTATGGTTAGTATTGTCTTTATTAGATGTGCTGATAATAATACATCTACAGCTAGTCCTATCTTTTCTGTTGTTGATAAGCTATTTGTTACTTCTTTTAGTATATCCTGTGTGCTTTCACCATTTGATATTTTCTCTGATATTCGGTCTATATCTAATGTATTTAGTATTTTTTTAGTTTTTTCCGTATCAAAACTATTTAACACTTTAACTACACTATCTATATCCTCGCTTTTCATTCCATATTGAGTTAACTCAGTTCTATTTTCTTCTATCATCTCTGCTATTTCATTATTCGAATATACCTGAGTTGCTTCAGTATACATATTTATCGCTTCGGACAATAAGTTTTTTTGCATTCCTTCTGATTCGATTGTAAGCATTAAATCTCTTATTGTTCTTGAAACTTGACTTTTGTCATTCATATCTATTTCATCAGTTATGCTGTTATTTACGGCTTTTACCGTTGTTGATACAGATAAGATTATTAATATTATCATTATTATTACTACATTTTTTACTTTAGTTTTTGTCATTGTCATTCTCCTTGTTTTTTTATCTTATATAGAATAACACGGAATTGTTTTTTTATCAATGCTTTTCTTTAAAATTTATGATCTCTTTGTTATTATATTTTGTTTAATCTTATCTAAGTATTCTTTTATGTACTGTGTTGCTTTATCATCATATATGTATTTTTCGTCTACTTTTCTAACCACATCTCTTAATTGTACATTATCCGGTAGATCTTTCGCAAATGCAATGTACTTACATTCTAGGTTATTTTTATACTGTGTTACTTTATATCTATGATATTCGTCGTTTTCATATTTATTAGTTACAATATATATTTCACCCTTGCTCTTATCAGATAATTCTTGTTTAAAATAATCTTGTAAGAAATTAAATTCTTCTCTTTCATATTCTAGTTCCTCGTCTTCTGTCAAATTAAACTCCATTTGCATTTCTCCATTTTTTATATTATTTCTTTCTAGTTCCTTACTTAGTTCTTTTATAAACCTCTCTACAAAATCATTTTGTTTTATTTTATCAATCACTTTGTCTAAGTTTAATTCCAATACCTTCTCCTTAACCTTTATTGTATTAGTTTCGCCTCTCCTGTGCTGTAATTTATTTCGAAATTATCTTGTACATTATATATAAATTTATTAAAAGTTACTCCTTCTTCTTCCACAGATTTTGCTTCTATTTCAACTCCCGATGCTAGTTTGTTATCGCCTATATATATTGGTGTTACTCTATATAAAACATGATAGTCTTTATCTTCTTTATTTTTTAGTTTTACCCAATTTGCAACTATATTCTCATATTCTATCATCGCACTATTCATCTGTGATGTACCTGTTATTAGATTCTTTTTATTGTTGTTCTCATTACCTAATTGCCAAGCTATTAAATGACATCTTTCATATAAATGCTTGCTATTGTTCTCTCCATATAAATATTGAACCCAACCTGTTGGCTTGTACGAAAGTCCTTCTCTTTTAGTTCCTGCAGACGGCATTGTAAATTTACAAATGTTTGCGAATGCTACTCCTGCTCTATTTAGTTTATCAAGATTTGAATAATATTCAAAGTCTGTTGTACTAATGTCTTTTTCTTCGAAATATGGCACATCATTATTTATAGTTATAACTGTTGTCCCAGAATACTGCGGAATTTCTTCTATGTTTATGTTGCTGTTGTTTTCTGTATTAGTTTGCACAGTTTCATTTGTATTTTCTTGTGTTTTATCTTCTGCTACTATATTTCCTGCAAGTACTGCTATTAATATAATTATTACTGATATTATTGATTGTTTTAGTTTGTTTGTTATTTTATTCTTATTTTTCATCGTTTGCTCCCATTTAATTATACATTATAATTATTTCCTTGTCTATTAAAATCGTATATCAAATTTCGACTTTTCTTCGCAAAAAGTGTGCGTAATCAAATTGCTTTTGATTTCACACACTTTAGTCTATACTTTTTATTGTTTTATTATTAAAGATGGACGTGTACCGAAAGCCGTTGTAACCTGAAAGGTCTGGATTTGTGTAGACACTATTTGATGCAGGAAATGTGGCGCTATTATCAAAGAAGTTGCCACCTCTACTAGCACGGTATGTATTTTCATAGGCTTCTTGAGTCCATTCAGCAATATTCCCAGCTAGGTCATAAATATTATTTGCTTTCCATGCTTCATTAGAGCCTCCTCGTACAATTGTGATAGAAACTATCTCAACTTTTAATAACCTTTCCAATTAATTCTTTTAGGAACATCTGCCCCTACAATTATTCCTTTTTTAATACATAACTCTGCGACTTCGAATTATACTTATAGATTGATGGATTCCAATCTCTAAAAGCTCTATTACTTATTGGCTTTTTTCCACCAGACAATTCTCTACTTGCCTGTTCGTGAGCTTGTTTTAATATTGCATTATCCACATCTACACTCTTATTCCTTCTTGCTGTAGTTATATATTGTTTGGTATATTCAACATTCTTTTTTCTATTTATTGTTTTCTTATTTCTTTTTCCTGTAAGTACCTTTCATCTTTTTGTAAAACTTGAGTAACCGCACTTTTTGATATTCCAAGTTTTTTAGAAATATCAATTGCTCTTAATTTTTCTATGAAATACATTTCTATAATTATATCTTTATTTTCGTTCATACACTCTAAAATTTCCTTACTTAACTTTTTACTAACAACTTTTGAATATGAAGAAACTAATAGAGCTAAATATAACTCTACTTAATTTCTAAATCTTTCATAGCTTTTTTGAATTCTTTTTTACTCATTTTACTTAAAGGTTTTACTTTTTTATATCTCCTCTTCTTTTTATGTATTAAGTATTTTATTATTGTAAAGGAGATAATAATTGCTAATATTATTAAAATATAAATCATCTATTTTTCCCCTTTACAATAATATTTGCCAGTCTTTTAACTTCTGCTGTTCCAAATTTTGAATATAACATTTTTATTTCCTTTTGTAATTCTTTTGCATTTACTTCGGTAGCACTATGTTGTAATGTGTGAACAGCCAGTTGTGCATAGGCAATTGCTGAATCGATATCCATAAGTTCTTGCATTTTTGACTCCATATTGGTCACCTCCTTTTTTTATCTACCCATATGAAGTCAAAAATTTTTGTCGATGTTGCAAATTTTGAAAAATTTTTTTATTTTTTTCGATTTTTTGAAAGTTCTTTAAATATAACAATCATAATTTCTTGGTATAGATCCTCATCAAATTTAAAATTTATTTTTGATCTACTTAATATTAAAGGCTTGTATTCTTCTATTATCTTTAGAATTTCTTTATCTGATAAACTAAAATCATTAAACATCTCTTTTCCCTCCTATAAGATATTTCATTATTTTGTCTAGTGCTGTTGCCTTAATCCTCCATATAGTAGTTCTTTCTAAATTCATTTCCATTGCAATCACATTAATACTTTTATTTTCTTTATACAAAGAAAAAAGCACCATCTTCTCTCTCAAAGATAATGCTTTTATTGCATAATACAATTTACTATCGGAAATAACTTTTTCAAATTCAACAGCAGATTTAATCTCATCCTCACATTTATTAATAATTATATCAAGCACAGATTCTCCTTCTATTTCTTCTACTTCTTCCATACTCACACATTGATTATTAATATAACGATAGTTATTCTTTATATATCTCTTTCTTGCATTTACAACAATGCTTTTCAAATATGCTGTTTCTTCTTTAGATAATCCTTCTACTAAATAATTCTTCCTTTCCATAAACATTCTCCAATCATTAAAATTGAACAATGTCCAAAACAAAGGAAGTTATATTCCGTTGTTATACTATTTACTTAATAAAAGTTCTACCCATCCATAATAAAAAATCCTCCTATCACACAATAGTCTGAAATATAGCTTTTAAATATTATCTTATGTTTGTATCAATAATTTGCAAATTTTCCTTACATAATTTTTATAAAGTATTTTAAATTTAATATACTTATGATACAATATTTTATATTATACAAGGAGATAAATTTATGATAATATCAAATATAGATTTACAAAAAGAAAAAAAATTATTAAAAATGAATATAGAAATTCAAAGAGCTCAGAAAAAGACCATTTTAAAATATATAGATGAAATCGCCGATAATGCTCTTAATACTTTTAAAGATTCAACATATGACTTTATTTATAATTATCTTCTTAAAGTTCAATCTTCCATTGAAAAATCTGATAAAAACATTAGTATGTTTAATACTTTACTTGATAAGCTAAATTCATTTTCAAATGAGGATGAAAATAATTTTATTACTTCTTACAATGAAGATTATATTACTTATCATGAAAAAATTTTGGATAATACTTTAGAGATACAAAAAATATTAGCCGATTTATTGGAATATATCAAATTTGATTTCTCTTCATTAAATACCAAAAATGAAACTGAAATTGAGAATATTCCTTCTGATGTATCCATAAATACGAATACAGAAATTTCACCTAATGAACATTCTATTACTGCTAAAGATACAAATTTAGATAATGATACTGTATTACAAGAAAACACATTGATTATATCTCATACACGACAGAAAGTAATTCTACCATATACAAAATCAGAATTAGAAAAAATTCTTAAAGAAAAAAATAATGATTATAAAAATTTACAGGAAATTATTGACGATAAATATACATTGCCAATATCATATTATAAAAATATTCCTTTATCTAGATTTAAAGAAGCTTATTCTTTGGCTAAATTCAAGGCTCATGCTTCGGTAAAACAGGCTCTTGACTTAGGTCTAGAATTATTTTTTAATTCTGATCTTCACCCTGCAATTATAACAGCTTGTAGAACTTTAGATGAGTTGGATATTTATTTAGATTATTTAGAAAGTGGAGAAATTGAAAAATTTAAATGTTTTTCTATTATTTTTGAAATACCTCCTGTTATACAACAAAAGAAATACGATAAACACTAAAATGTTTACCGTATTTTCTTTAATCTACTACAATTAAATTATATGGTATTTGTAATAACTCTTTTCCATTGCTGTCATTTACTTTAAATACTAGTCTGTAAGTCTCATTTTGTGTATATGATGATAGTATTACACTTATTTGATTTTCTCCTTGTGCTGCTAAAATATCATATACTCCTGCATTATGAATTGTTGTATCATTCACTTTGTTCAATTTATCAGTGACCTTTTTATATCCTTTTCCTATCTTTTGTTGTAGTTCTACTGTAACATTGCAGTCACTACTTTCTATATATTTAAAATCAACACTCAATGTTTCACTTATTTCTTTTCTATGAATAATTCTTTTACTCATGTTGGTTACTTTTAAGGAAGGTGTTGCTTCTTGTGGAGTAGTAATTTTTATTGTAGATTCTCCTACTTTTTCTCCTAATAGTGGTGCATTTGCGTTTGATGTTGCCGAAACATATAAAGCAACATTAAAGTCATATTCTTTTTTATCTATTGGTAGCATATTTGATGATAATATTATTTTAAGTGTATCACTATTTTTTTGTATATTGTCAAGTGGTATAATAAATTGATTGTTTGCATTCAAATAATATGTTTCATCGTTTATTTTTAGGTTTGCATCCTTAGGAACTTCACTTGTTGCTGTAAACACTAGCGCTAACCTTCTACCCTCATATTTTGATTCTATTCCTTCTGTTGATACCATCTCATAATTTACTGTGAATTCTTGATTTATTAATGCTGTAGTATCATTGTTTAAAGTAAATGTCCTTCTTTCTTTTGTTATAAAATTCAATTCACTAGATGTAAAATCTCCTATATCTGTATTACTTCCTCTTAATATCATTTTAAGTGAGTACTGACTTGCTGGCAAATAATCACTACATTGTGAAAAATCTGTTATAACTAATAATTTTTGTTCTATAGAATTATTGTCTGTAGGAATCTCATAATTTGTCTGTGTTGTTCCCATACATATAAATTCTGTTAAATCTATTAAGTTCTTAGATTCTTGTAATTTATAATACCAGTATGTTGGATTATTTTCATCTGATAAATTAACTAATATCAAATTAGTTCCTATTGGCAATTTTTCTGAAAAACTTAATTCTTGTTTGATATATACACTTGGTACATATGTAACAACAAATTGTGATGTGAAAGCTGAATCTTGACTGATTGTAGTTTCTGTATCTGTATTATCAAAAGATAAATATATTTTACCTGAAATTACAGCCGACTTTGGATCTGTAGCCTTTGACACTTCACGATTTATATTTATTCTTTGTTTAATAGTAACTCCATTGTCACTTGTCAAAGTAACAATAACATAACGTATTTGTGAGTTTTCTGTAATAATATTTGCATTATATATGTTAAATGTAAAAGTAGGTGCTTTATCTTTTATTGTTGTACCTAGTTGAATTGGTTGAGTTTTAGCAGTATCTAAAATACTCTTTTCTTCTCCACTATTCATTGAAACTGTTATTGCAAATATTTTATTTGCATCTGCACCAATTAAGCTAGATATATTTTCTTGAATGTATTCTTTTGTTTCAAGATTTACATTGTATAACTCTACTCCTGTTATTGAGAATGTTTGCTCTTTTTGAAATTCTGCAAATAATTCTTCTCCTAATTTTTTTGTGCTTACATTTCCAACTATTTGTGGAGTTCTATCTTTTGCTGCAGTTAAGGTTATTTCTTCCAACTCTAAATTATATTTTACATCTACTGAAACCCCTTCTGTTTGATATGTTCCTTCTGTTACTCTGCTTCCATTAGTGTATGTATATGTACATACTGTATGCCAAATGTTTTTTAGTCCTGCTTCATTTGCATATAATTCACCATTATATTTCATTTGAACTGAAATTCTAGCACTAGTTCCATTACTAATTATTCCATCTTTTGCTATTATTTTAATTGCTGTTACTTGTTCCCATCTTAGATTATTATCATTTTCTATTTGTTCTCCTGTATACCATGTAGTAATTTCTTTAAGATTACTGTATGAAGTAAAGTTATCTAACGAATATAATGTCGAGAAATTATTGCTTCCTGTTATTGTTGCTTGATTTTTTACTGAAAAATCAAATGGGGCTTCACATAAGCTATCTATTAATAAATTATCTATTGTTGATGTTTTTTTAGGTATTGGTATATACATTTCAAATTTACTTGCTTCTCCACCACTGGTAGCTTTAATATCTAAATTGTAATTTACGATATCCTCTTTATTTAATAATGATATACTATTAGTTTCTTCTGTAACTTTTTCCTGTCTTTCAACAGAAATATTATCACTTACATCTAATGTGCTATTTTGTGATATTATCTGACACTTTGTCTCATCAGCTTGCTCTATTCCTGCAACATAGTCTGTAGTTGAACCGTTTTCATTTACATCATATAAATCCAATGTTCTTCTATGCGCCCAAGAATTGATTGCTGAATTGTTTTTTTTTTCTCCTGCAGCATAAATAATGTCTTTTAAAAATATTGTCATGTTGTTTGAGCTTTCTGATGTGTCTAATTGAATTGAATATTTAAATCTATATCCACTTTTTACATTTTTTAGTTTTTCTGTTAGGTAACCTATACAATAGTCTTTTGGTAATTTTATCATCCATAATATATTTCCATTGGTTACCTCTTTAGTGCTAAATTCTATATTCTCAATTATATTATCATTAGCGTCAGTAAATTTAATTGATTGTTCATTAATAGACACATCTTTAGGTAGTACAACTCCTACACGAATTCCTGTAAGCCAGGTTCCTGAACCATATGGATATTGAGCAACTGTTACGCCTCCTGTTAAAATGACGCTTTCACCTGCATTTATAATTGTTTTATCTAATTTGGTATTTTCCAAACCATAAGCGGGATTATTAATTATTTTTAAATTGGCAGACGAATTAGCCTTAATTTTTGCAATTCCGGTTTCTTCTGGTGAAATTATTGTTAAACTATTATTCACACTTGTCTCTTGTGATATGTTTTCTTTAACATATCCATAGCAGTTACCAGCTCCCGTATTTGCAAATCTCATATTTGATTTCCACAAAGATGCACCTGCTTCAATAGTGTTAAGTGTGTATTCTATAGATTTAAAATAATATTTTCTATGATTTTCTGGTAACATACTTCTAGAAAATGTATTAAACAAATTATCTTTTGTACTCGTACCATAAAATGCATTTTTTATAGGATATATCCATTCTCCTATTGCTCCATTAGCTTCAGAGTCTACAACATTTCCATTCTGATCCATATATACTCTATTTCCATTATCATCTACTAAAGTATATTTTATATTTATATATTCTTGTTTTGTATCAGCAAATGTATTAATAGTAGTAACTTTGATTAAGTTTGTGTTTTTGGTATCAAATTGATTAAGAATTGTTTTTTTACAACTATCAACAGTTGAATCATTTGATATATGATAATGAGCTATAATTTGAACAACATCTTTTGGTATATTAATAGTTGTTGGCTTTACCGCATGAGCTACTAAGTTTATTTTTTCTGTAGCTACTTCGTCCTTTGTTGTATATTTTACTTTTACATTATTTGCAGAATATATATTTAAATTTGCATCTCCATTTTTACATGTTACTATATTATTTATATTACCATTTGAAAACTGAAAATCTTGTTGTTCTATTGCAGCCAATTCACTATTTAATGGTCCTACATTCACGCCAAACATTACACATGTTTTTTCGAAAAATACATTTTCTAAATTTATAGTTATTTTTCCATTTTCACTTAGCTCCGAAGTATCTAATTTCATTGCTGAGTAATATAGGCTTGGAAATTTTATTGTATCCAAATTGAATGGCAAATAATATTTTTGTCCTGATGAAGATGTATACACAGGACTTTGTACAACAATTTTAAATTCTTTATAATATGATGCATATACCTGAACAGATCCATATTCTAAATATACCTCTTCAGTTGCTTTACATTCTTGTTTGCTTATTAAAAATCTAAATTTTTCTCCTATTATTTCACTTTTTGCTGTAGCTTTAGATATACTTAACTTTTTCAAATCTTTTTTTGTTCCATTTCCATCTTGTTCAGATAAAGTAACTTGAATTGGATTTACTCCATCTGGTGTTAATTTTGCGTTACTTTGTTTATTCCATAAAACATTGTCATATCTAATTTCCAACTGAATTGTACCACTAACCCCTCTTGTATTCATGGTATATATTGCGGTACCACTATAGTCTTCTAATTCATATTCTTTACTATCATTTATTACAATTTTTTCATTTTTTATAAATTCAACATTCTTATATCCCGCTGGAGTTTCAAGTTTAGCCGTTACTATATATAATTCTTGTGGTAGTTCAACTTTTATTGTGTATGTATTGTCACTTTCTGGTACAACTGGATCTATTTGCAAATATTTACTTGTGTTATATTGCCACTCATTTACCTCTGCTCCTGCTTCTGTAAGAGTTGTTCCTGTTCCTCCTTCATATTGTGCACTATCATAAAGCACAGCCTTCAACGAATATTGTTCATCAGTATCAGCTGCAGAAGAAAATATAAATTTACATGGTATTATTGCAATTATTCCAATAAGTAATAATATTAAATATTTTAATATCTTCTGTTTATTGCTTTTCATATATTATACTGTCTCCTATTCTTATCTAATTATTTTTCTACTAAGAAATCATTTTTAGTATAAATTTTTTCTGATTGTTTTTTAAAGAATGTAAAAGTATATTCTGAATTTGCCTTAAAGTTAATTGTTGTATTGCCGCCATTATATCCACTCGTAATATCTGATAACATTTGTTGGGTATTATCTGGTGCAAGACCTTCAGGCCAAGTTATTTTTATGTTTCCAGAATAATCCTCTGTGATAATTGTTAATTGTGTTACAGGACTATTTTGTGAATCATTTACTCTATAGTTTATGTAGTCATTTTTTTCTGTTAATACAAAAGTGGCTTGAAGAATTTTTTCATATGGCTTTGTAGTTTTTGCTTCTACTACATATAAACCTGCATTTAGATTTGTAAATTCTATATTTTGTTTTGATATTGCTTTATTACTAAGTTTTTTAGTTATACTTTGAACTGCTTGTCCATTTTTGTCTTTTACTTCTTTTCCTTGTGTATCAGAAATTGATACCACAAACTCTATATCTACATCAGACCACCTTAAATCATCTATATTATTTCTTAGTTCAAATGATATAGAATCTTGTCCAGTTTGAAATTTATATAACTTAGGACTTGTATTATCTGATAATAAATCACTTTCAAAATAAGATGCTCTCGCTTCATATAATGCATCATTACTGTTTTGATATATATATTTAGCCAAAGCTCCTCCTATAACAACAAGGGGTATTACTATTAGTAATATTGTATTAAAATTTAATGATACCTTTTTTTTATTTTTTCTCATCTCTAACCTTTCTTTTATTAATCAATTTGTGTAGCTACTACTTTTATTTTTATGTATTCTATTTCAAATGCATATAAATCATCATTTTCTTCTTCTGGCCAATCTATTTTCAAATAACATTCTTTTGTCTGTTTTATACCTGCTGAAAAATTAAAATCATCTGATATATATAATCCATTTTCATCTTTTTGTATTGGTTGTGTACAATATTCATCTGAATATAAATTACATACTAGTGGTAAATTAGCATTTTCTTGCCTTGATATTTCTACTGTAAAGCTTTGTGCCACATCACATATCGTATTATTATCTTCATTAGTTATAATAATAGGGCATACTGTTGAATCACTTCCTGGAAACCCTGCTAAGTTTAATTGAATTCCTGTAGAAACAGTATTTGCCATTACTGCAACTGTTGTAGTGTTTTTTCCTACAGCAGTAGTTTCATACCTTGATAAAGTAAAGGAGGTAATTATTACTACTGTAACAATGTATATAAATATTAAATTCTGAATTTTGAATTTTAATTTTCTTTCTTCCTTTCCTTTTCTCATCTTTCACTCTTTCCTATCTTATTAAACTATTCATTATTATTTTCTTCGTATTTAAGTCTTTTTTGATTTCTAATTTCTTTCTTTTTATTTAATTGATGATTTTTTACTAGATATATATAGTATATAATAAAGAACATAATAATAACAGTTTCGTTCTTTAGTATCAAAGTTAACTTACCTAAATAAGGAATTTTAGCAATAAGCTTTCCTTCAATTTCTTTTTCTTTTACCATTTCATTGTCTTGAACATTGTTATTATCTCCTTTGGTTACATATTCCCTGTTGCCATCTGTTATAATAACATTTTCAATTCTATGTGTTATAACTAACTTTCCTCTTCTAAAAGATATAATATCTCCTTTTTTTAAATTTTCTGTTTTTTCCTCTTTTATTATTGCTATATCACCTATGTTTAAGTTTGGCATCATACTTCCTGAAACTATAACATATGTTTTGATTCCAAATATGCTTGGTGTTTTTTGTGGTTTTATTACAGCTTGAAGAATTAGTACTATGTTATATAATAACAATGGTATTATTATTATATATGTTATAATTCTTCGCACCTTTCTATATTTTTCTCTCTTTGCTCTTCTATCATTCACTGCTTGTTGAGTATAATCCATTTATACCTTCTCCTTTGCATACTCATTGGCTTGTATCTTTAAGTTTAATTTATAATATTGTTCAGCTTCTCTTTGCTTTATTCCTACATATGTATCTTTGTCATCTGAGTCTTCCCATTCCCATTCAAGTGTATATATATTGTTTGAGCCTTTTGTAACTGTTATATTTTCAACATTCAAATCCTTAAGAAATACTGACTCATTCTCGCTTCCTCTTATATACACATTGTCTAATTTTAATTTAAATTTCATGTTTACAAATTCTTTCATCTCGTCAGTAAAGCTTATATCATAACATATATTTGATTCTGTTTCATTTTTTATGCTAAACTCATACTTTCCACTAGAAGCTGGTGCTATAATTTTTTGATTATTGAACTTTATGTTTTTAAAAATATCTAATTTTGTATCTTTTGTTATTGATAAATCTCCTTGCTTTGCTTCTATCTCTGGTATTATAGTTTCTGCTCCAGTAGGCTCATAACCAATTCTGCCAGCTTTGCAAAGGAATATGTGTAGTACTATCATTAGGATAATAATCAATATTAATATGATACATATAAATCTTAAAGTCTTTTTTTGCCTAGTAATTTTGTCGATATATATATCCTCTCTTTCTTCCATTTCTACCTCCTAATTTTACCTTGTATACTCACAAAAAATTATATAATCTTTTGTCAATATATAAGTCTGGCTCTATTAACAGCATTTTTAATAGAGCCAATTTAACTAATCAACTTGAGTAGCTGTAACTGTTGCTTTTACTGTAACACTTGTTGCAGATTCTCTTGCAGCAATTCCTGTTGCTGTGTCATCTCCATCAAATGCCCATTTCCAATATACCTTTGCATCTCCTTTTCCGCCAACTGCGATTTCTGTTTCAGATACAGAATCTATTGTATCTTTCCAATCGCTTTCTGCTGGTTGTGTTCCATCTGTTTTAACAGCATATTTAATTGGAAGGCTTGTACCTTTTGTTATCTCTAAAGAGATAGCATACTTAGCTGCAACCTCTGATGAGTTCTCTACTGTCAAATCAAAACTTCCACTTGTTCCAGGAGCTATTTTACCTGATGCTACATGTTCTTCATCACTTGTTAGATCAGAATCTTTTACTGTAGAAAATAGATTTATATCTATTGTTTGTGCTTCTGTTGTTGCTATTTCTTTATTTCCTACTTTAAATGACCATTTTGCTACTGTAGCTGTATCTGTTCCTGCAGCACTTGATGTATATTTAGCAAATGTTCTTCCTAATAAAATTGTAGTTGCTATAGATACAAGTAACATTAGTAAAATAACTGTAGCCATTGTTGTGTTTCTTCTTTGTTTTTTCATATGTATTTCACCTCCTTTAACTTTAGCTTTTCTATAATAATAAAATTACTATATTCAAATTTAGAAATATTACTTCTTTAATTCAGTATTTTCTTTTCTTAATTTTTTTAGTTCTTCTTCCATCTTTATTTTTTCATTTTCAACTTGTTCATAATACTTTTTATCTGTCTTTGAGGCATGAATTTGTACTAATACAAGTAGAATAACTGGAATTGATAAAGATATAATCATCCCTGCGGGTTCTTGTAAAAACATAGCTAGGTTTCCTAATCTTCTAATTTTAAATTTATAAATTCCTTCAACCTGCTGTGGTAATACATATCTGCTATCTTCTACGTTGTTGTTATCACCTTTTGTTATATATTTTACTGAGCCATCCTCATTTATAATTTTTTGTATCCTGTGTGTAACAACTGTTCCATCAATATTAAATGCAATAACATCTCCCTCATGAAGTTTATCAGTATCAATTTCTTTCACTACAGCTATATCTCCGGCATATATTTCTGATTCCATTGATCCAGACAAAACTATAAATGGTTTCCATCCGTAGAAAACTAGGTACTTTATCTGGATTAATAAATGAATTAATTAACGTTGCCACATTTATAATTAATAATGGTACAAGTAAGAGTATTATTATACAACCAAATATTTTTTTCATACTTTTTCTCCTATTTTATCGACTTTTTTCATGATTTTATTATAACATTTTTTCATTTTGTGTCAATGTCATTTTTTGTAACTTCTTACAATATATAGTGCAAACGCCTTCTTCGCATATTCTTTCTCGTCTTTGTTTCGTTTTTATTACATTTTCATTACAATTTTGTTATAATTTTTGTTTAATTTTAACGCTCACTCTTTTCTTAACCAGTGGCCAGTGCTACTTCACATAAAGCAGGAGCCTAAAGGAAAGGCTGTAGTAGATGAAAGCCGCAGTGACATAGCTACGATCACTCGTGTAGCGGTTGGAAAGGTTGTAGTAGCCACCCCCTACGAGTACAAGGGTAAGCACCACTGCTATCCGTGTAAGTGCTGTATTCTGTGGTCCATTCTCTTGTATTTCCTGTCATATCAAATATTTTGCATTTTTCATCTCCTGTTGAACCTGTATTTTTTAAGGTTCTATTTCCATCTGTTTGATTTGCATAGTTTGCATTTCCCATTGCTTGTATATATACTATTGCTGTATCCCATGCATAACTATTTATTA
>OLHG01000900.1_pt1 | contig 19896 bp, 29 predicted proteins | sample 1605971 | NCBI WGS metagenome assembly OLHG01 (sample SAMN03283289) | human gut metagenome | biome: human-associated habitat; material: feces | host: Homo sapiens | place: Peru | collected 2012 | reverse complement strand
GGTAGAAGCATTTACGAAAGAAGCCGAAAAAGCATCTGCCAGAATCATTTTGAACATCATTCGAAAAACTTCAATGGATGTAAATATCTCGACAAGAGATTTTGATGTAAAAATCACAAGAAACCCGACAGACAATATGCTTGTCAAAGCACAGGCACTTGATTATCTGTTCAAAAATAAAATTCATCCGCTTATTGCGCTGATTACTTGTGGATTGTTTAGTGACCCACAGAAAGTATATGAAATGAGTTTGCCGTACTTAGGAACCATTTACCCTGAACTAGCAGACCCAGATACAGAATTGCAGAAAGCGCAGGATTTACTGAAAGGCTTTAATCAAAGCACTGTAAATTTGAGTAAAGATGTGGTTACTGAATGAGTTCAATTTCATCTTATGACGAATTAAATATCATTCTCGATAATCACAGAAGTGAACCGTATAAAGAGTATTTCAGCAAAATGTCAATATCAGACAAAGAAAAGCAAGAAAGGATAGCTTTTTCCGAACAAATGGAAGAAGTTGTCCTTTATATTTTGGCGCTGATAGAAACAACTATAGAAAGTGGAGAAACAAACCGGGAATATATCCAGACTCAATTTTATGACAAATATCTGGATGTAATTGCTTCGTATATGCTTATAGATACATATATCAAGCAATATGCCCTTGGCGTGACAAAACAAATTATTGATGCAACATTTGAAAGATTTTCTGCTGAAGATAAAAGCATTACTGATGACTATTACCTGTCAAATGACCGGGCAATGTTTATTTCAGAATGCGAAGCCAATTCGATACTGAATTACAGACAGTATTCAAAAGCTGTGAAAGCAGGAAAGACAAAGAAGAAATGGATTGACGTAGGAGACAAAAGAGAACGAAAGACACATCTTGAAGTTGGAGGAACCACACTCCCGATTGATGAGCCGTTCTCAGTTGGAGACAGTCTACTACAATTTCCAAAAGACACCTCGCTAGGAGCTTCGGCAGACGAGATTGTGAACTGCCGGTGCTCAATTCAATACAGTTAATTTAGAGACGAGTAAAATCGTCTCTTTTTTATTAAAAAAATGCACCCCGATAGCGTAATCATGGGAGACACCTTGTGCTGAGCGAACAGCGTAAAAAAAGCGTATTGGTGACAGGAGATTTCAATGACAAGAGAAGATGTAAAGAAAATCTTTCCAGATGCAACCGATGAGCAGATTACTTCATTTCTGAATCAGTCCAATTCTGATGTGGCTAAGGAAAAAGCCAAAAATCAGAAATTAAAGGAAGATGCAGAAAAAGCAAAAGCATTGGAAACAGAACTGGAAGAATTGAAAAAGCAGAACATGAGTGAAGCCGAGAAAGCAGAACTGGAACGTCAGAAAGAGAAAGCTGCAAACGAGAAAAGAATTTCAGACCTCGAATCTGCACTTAAAACATCCCAGAAAGAAGCTCTGACAGGCAAAATTACTTCTATTTTTGCAAGTGCAGGAATGAAAGGGGATGCCTACGCAGGAGCAATCAAAGCATTCTCAAATATGGATGCCGAAGATGCACTCAAAGAAGCCCAGACTTTTGTTGATGGAATTTCCGAAGAAAAAAAATCAACGCTTGATACCGCAAAAGCCGCATGGGAAAAAGAAGCCCTCGAAAAGACACCTAATCCGGGCGGCGGTAAATCTGGTGGAGAACCAGAAAAGAAAAGTGAAGCATCTGAATACGCAAAAGCGTACTCAGCAAAAATGTGTCCAGAAAATAAACCGGCAGGCGATAATGCCCCAGTAAATATTTAAGAAAAGGAGATTTAGATTATGGCTTTTATGAAGACAAAACAGTATGAATCCACACCTAATATCCTCGAATCCGAGGTAGGACTGGTACTTAAAACTTATACAGCAGAACAGACAAACGCTGAAACCGTTGGAACTAAGAAGATTATCAAAGCAGGTTCTGTATATCCAACAAATGCAACCGGCGCTAAAGGAATCGTATTTGAAGACGTCGATATGACAGATGATGTAAAAAGACCGATTTCTGTAATTGTTGCAGGCCGCGTTCTTGAAAAGAGACTCCCAGTAACTGTCAATACTACTGCAAAAACAGAGCTTGAAAAAGCAGGCATCGTTTTTGTAACCACTACAGACCCAGAATTTTAAGGAGGTATAGCAGATGCCATTTAATATTTTAGAATCAATCACACAGGAAGAAAGACTTAATTTTTCTCAGGATTTCAGCGTAAAAAGACCGGGCATTCTCGATACCATCTTCCCGGATGTTAAAACCCAGTTCCTGAAAGCTGAATACTACAGACTTATGGCTGGTCAGAAACTGCCAGAAGTGGCATTCGTTCACGCTCTTGATACCGAAGCAGAAATCGGTTCCAGACCGGGATTTGAAAAAGTACTGACTGAAAAACTCTTTATCAAGAGAAAAATCAATCAGTCTGAGAGATTACAGCAGGCAATTGAAAACGGCGTGCCGGATGATGAGAATTTAAAGAGGTTCGTATTTGATGATGCAGCCAACCTGTTCGAAGGTGTTGTTGCCAGAGCAAATGTTATGAAAGGCCAGTTCCTTTCTACTGGTGCAGTGAAAGTCAAAGAGAACGGAGTGGATATGAGTATTGATTACGGTGTTCCGTCCAGTGCAAAGGTAGAAATGACAGACTGGTCTAAACCAGATGCAGATATCATGGGCGATATCCAGAAGATGGTTGCTATCGCAGAGGACAATGGTTTTGTAGTAAACAAAGCCCTTACTTCTCTTAAAATGATTAACTACATGAGAAACAACACTGCAATGCAGACAGCAGTCTTAGGAGCGGCAAACAAACGTCTTCTGACAAAGCAGGAACTTGCTAATCTGCTTATGCAGGAATACGGAATCACAATTGATCGTTGCGACGAGAAATTCAGATTCAGAAAAGCTGATGGCTCTCTTAAAACAGGAAGGTACTTCAAAGAAGATGTATTCACTCTGTATGAAGCAGAGCCGAACGGTTCTTTCGGCACTGGACTTTGGGGCGTAACACCTGAGGAACTTGAATACAGACAGTTTATTCAGGAAGAGAATCGTTCTTTTGTAACACTGTCCATGTGGGCTACACAAGACCCGGTTGCGGTTTGGACTAAAGCATCTGGTATGTTTGTTCCGGTAGCAGCAAAAGCCAACGGCGGTATCGTGATCGGTACCAAAGCGGGGGAATAAACGGGCATAGTCTCAACGAGAACAGCCAGTCACCGTCTGTAGCAAGCGTTGATGATACATCAAAACACAAGTATACAGAAAGCGAGTTATCCAGTATGACAGTGGTTCAGTTGAAACAGCTCGCAAGTGACAATGGCTATGCCCTGATATCCACAAATAAGGCTGGTATTATATCTGAAATTTTATCTCAGCAAGGGTAGGTGATCTTGAATGAACGAAGAACTTGTGAATGACCTGAAAGAGTATCTATCCGATGATGCGGAAACTGACGGTATGATTTCTTTGTCTGTGAAGCGTGCAATTCGTTCATTCAAAAAGAAGCGCAACTATCCGTCTGGATATACAGATGAAAAAATCAATGCCGATATGGAATACTGCTACGATTGTATATTTGATCTGGCTCTCTATTTCCTTGTGAAACAGGGAGCCGAGTTCCAAGGATCGCACTCTGAAAATTCAGTAAGTCGAAACTGGGAATCCGAAACAGAAATATATATTAATCATGGCGTTTTTCCATTTGCAGGAAGTCTAATATAAAAAAAAGATGGTTGGGTCACGTGGCACAGTATTTTTGTCCTCCCGGAGTGTCGCTGGGTTGCTTATATTCAGTAGGGAAAAGCAAATGTTAAGGGAGTGAAGAAAGGAACTGGCGATGGGATGTGAACATGAATGTTTTAATGAACACCGCATAGAAGAACTTGAAAAAAGTATTCATGATATGCAGGAAAAGCAGTCTGAAAGGCACAAGGAATTTTATTCTCGAATAAACAAATTGGAACAACAGACCGCCCTGTATAGCAATGACTTAGATCATATCAAAGAAACAGTTGATGAAATGAACAACAATTTAAAAATCCTCATGGCAGTCCCTGGCAAACGTTATGACACCATTATTGTATGCATTATAACGGCAGTCGTGGGAGCAGTTGTAGGATTTATGCTGAGCGGTATATTTCCTATGTAACAAATTAATTCCACTTGTAAGGGAGGACGGTGGAAATATGAATTATACAGACTTTTCAGAAGATGAAAGAAAATTTTATTTAAAAGAAGCAGGCTTTGATTCCAGAGAAGAAAAACTGTTTCGGTTACGGGCCTATGGCGAAAAGACACTATGGGAAGCATCTGAACTTATGGGGTATAGTCCGAGAACCATAGACCGAATTAACAAAAGAATAAAGAAGAAAATTTCCAAAGTTGCCCCGATGTACTGTCGGGGCTTTTCTTTGTATTGTGGCGAAAACGTGGCGAAATAGTGACGTTCAAAAACAGAGTTCCTTCCTATATAATATAATCATAGGAGAAAACACAATGATTATGTTAATAAACCCTTACGAGGGCATATGGGAAAAGCATCGTTCTATAGATGATATGGATATGATTCTTGAATCCCGGACAGGAGGAACAGATTATGGCAGGTTATCCGTATTATCCGCAACAGCCAATGATAAACAGCCCATACGGGCAAATACAACCGTATCAGGACAGGCTAGCGCAATTGCAGAATAATTACCAACAGGCAATGCCGTATGGTCAAATGCAGATGCAACAGTTACAGCCGATTCCACAATCACCTATGCTTCAAGGGCAGATGGTGGATGGGATTGATACTGTAAAGGCTAAAGATGTGGATATGTCCGGCAACCCTGTTTATTATCCAAAAACAGATGGAACTGAAATTTATAGAAAACAGCTTCAATCTGATGGAAGAAGTAAAATCTTTGTTTACCGACTTGCAAATCCAGATGAACAACAACCAAAGCAAGAAGAAAAACAGATTGACATTGAAGCAATGTTTAATCAGCTTCGGAACGATGTTTGCTCTGAGATTTCTGAAATAAAGAGTATGTTCCCGACACAAATGTCAGGGACATCGGAATCTAAGCAGAATGGAGGTAGGCAGAGATGAACTTCAATCCAAACGCCATGATGAAAAAGCAATTTGAAAGAATGATTTCTCAGAGGTTCGGGAGTGTTGATAACATGATGAACGACATGAGTAAATTCGCAGGTAACAATCCAACATTAAAAAATGCTTTGGATTTATATAAAAAAGGTGATACAGACCAGCTCCATCAGATACAGCAAAATGTATTTAATGAAAAACACTTATCACCAGACGGAATTATCCAGAAATTCTTTGGATTATAACACTTCCCCACAATTGGGTGATTAAAAATCGCTACAATTCGGGACGACAGCCGCGGATGTCTCCTATTGTAAATAAAATTTAAGGAGACTAAAAACATGATGAATGGTTCAAATTACAGTCTTAGTGACATTGCTGCCGCTACAGGCTCTAATAATCGCGCCAATGATATGTGGGGCGGTGATGGCTTTTCACTTATTTGGCTCGTCCTGATCTTTGCTATCTTCGGATGGGGAGGTTTTGGTGGCTGGGGCGGAGGCTTCGGCGGTAATGGTGGAAACGGTGCGAATGGTGCAGGTTTCCAAGGATGGGCTACACGTGCGGATATCAATGAGGGTTTTGCTCTTAATGATATTCAGAACGGCATCAGAGGTATTCAGCAGGGTATCTGTGACAGCACATACGCTCTTAACAATACCATGCAGAGTGGTTTCAATGGCATGAACGTTGGAATGCTTCAGGGCTTCAACGGCGTTCAGCAGGCAATTAACGCTGATACAGTGGCTAATATGCAGAATACCAACGCATTACAGTCTCAGATGGCAAATTGTTGCTGCGAAACGAGAGAAGCTATCCAGGGTATCAACTATAACCTGGCTACCAACACTTGTGCTCTCCAGAACACAATGAATAGCAACACCAGAGACCTTCTGGAAAATCAGAACAGCAATACAAGAGCAATCCTTGATTTCCTGACTCAGGATAAGATTGCAACATTACAGGCAGAGAATTCTGATCTGAAACGTGCTGCATCTCAGGATCGCCAGTCTGCACTGCTTACAACTGCTATGGCTTCGCAGACTCAGCAGTTAATCAATGCAATTAATCCGGCAGCTGTTCCAGCATACGTTGTTCCTAATCCGAACACCTATTATGGTGGATGTGGATGCAACAGTGGTTGCTGCTAAGTAACTCACCCTTAGAGGTTGATTAAATTCTAAGAGGTGGGTTTCGACTCACCTCTTATTTTGATTGAGAGGTATAAAATATGAGTTGTAAAAATGTTTGTAAGCTCTGTAGTCATCTTGTGATAAGCCAGTCTGTTGCATTTACTGGCGGGAACCTTGTAATTACACTCCCGGCAGGAAGCTACTCAAATGGAGAGAAGTATTGTATTGTGATTGCACAAAGCATACCAGAAGCCACTACGATTACCGCCCCGGTAATGATTCAGATAGGAACGGGAACAACCTTATATCCATTACAGAATCGTTGCTGTGCACAGGTTACGGCGTCTGGCATAAGAACCAGAACAAAGTACGCAACCAGAGTAGCCACAAGCGCAACTGGCGGAGTATTCAAGATGTTAGGAAACCCGGCTTGTAGTCCGAGTAACAATTTGACAGCAATTAATGGTACAGCCCCAACAACAGACACACCTGTTACACAGGCTGTTAGAAAGGGGGAACTGTAATGCATAAAGTTGCAATGGAAATGGGAAAGTGGGCTATGGAAAAAGCCAAAGCACATGGATTTGATAATCTTAGTTCTCAGGACTGGGATGATCTGAAAGATTGCTTAGAAGCAGTAAAATGCGCAATCTGTGCAGACAAAGATTATCGAATCGTAGAAGCTATGGACGAATGCGAACAGGAAGAAAAGTATCTTGGACGCATGGGATATGACAGGTATCGTTATTCCAATGGCAGATTTGCCCCAAAAGGCAGAGGAAGCCGCATGGGATATATTCCTTATCTTCACGCACAGGATGATGACTGGATGAACGAATATCTGAACAATCCAGAACTTGAACGCAATATGTACCGCATGGGATATCACCCAGAATATTCGGACAGGAATATGGGAAATGACGGTATGAATCGTCAGCAGTCCAGATATGGCGAAACCTACGACAGATACAGCGAGAATCGCAGACATTACCACGATTCCAAAGACGCTGAATCAAAGAGAAAAATGGATGATTCCATGAAAGAGTACACAGAAGATATCATCCGCAACATGAAAGAAATGTGGGACGATGCAGACGCATCAATCAGACAGCAGATGAAAACTGATCTGACACGTTTCATACAGCAGATGAATTGAATATGAAATGAAACTTGCCCTTGTTACAGGAATGTAACAGGGGCTTTTTAATTAAGAAAAGGATGGTGATAAACCATGCTAAGACAATTTTACATGAACGGTGACCTATGGAGAGTGCAATTCGTATCTCCACACGACAGCGTTTTAATTGACCGTACGGGAAACAAAACACTCGGAGTATCGGATTATTCTACTCATATAATTTCAATCGTAAATAACCTGCATGGAGAGCTTCTGAACCGTGTTTTCATTCATGAGTTAGGGCATTGCGTGATGTTCAGTTACGGTTTATTGCCAGAACTTCACCGCATGGTTAAGAAACGGTATTGGGTGGATGCAGAAGAATGGTGCTGCAATCTTCTGGCCGACTATTCTTGTTTCGTGATTGGCACAGCTAGAGATATATTAGGAAACCAGTTCACATATGTGGCTCCTATCGGTGCAGAAAGGATGATTGCATAGATGGCAAAAGCAGAAAACACAGTTATTTTTGACGGAATTAAGTACAACCCCGGTGACGAATTGCCAGATTTAGGCAGTTGGGTATGTACAGCCGCCGAGGGCATGACACGAAAGTATGAGGGATTGTCAAAAGACGTAGGAAAACTTCCACATTACGTTTTAACAGGCTCTACGGCGTTATGCCTTGACACGACGGAAGTATACATTTTTCACAAACCAACCGACACATGGTATAAGTTGTAAAAAAAGGAGCGCGTATGATCGAGTTATTAACAGCGATAGAGGTACTTGCAATATTAAGACGGCAGATTTCCAATATGGAATCAAAACTGAACAGCCCTATAAGATACAGAGGTACAGTTGCGACTGCTGATTTGCTTCCGCTAAATCCAGATATCGGAGATATGTACAATATCGAGTCTAAATCTGTCTACGGCGAAGCAGGAATGAACGTGGCATGGAACGGTGTAGTATGGGACACTATGGGTGCCCCGATTGATATGTCACTGTACATTAAATCAAGCGAATTGGCAGATTGGGTAAAACAACAGAGCAAGCCAACATATACAGCCGAAGAAGTTGGAGCATTACCCGCCGATACAAAGATTCCGAGTAAAACCAGTGAGTTGCAGAACGACTCTGGATTCTTGACTAAAATTCCAGACAATTATCTTTCTGAAACAGACGAAACTCTGAGTGAATCCGGAAAGGCTGCGGATGCAGCAGCTGTAGGAAAGAAGCTCGCAACAATGGGAGCCGCCATTGAAAATGTAAAGAAAAATGCCGAGAACCAGTCACGAAGTATCGCTAATATTCAGTCAGCAATCAAGGAACTCAATAAGAAAATGTCAATCGACACTTATGACGAACTGTCAGAAGCTTTGGTTTCCGGAAAGATTGAGGATTACGTAAGCGCAGGCGATGAGCTGATGGTCAACCGGATAAAAACCCTGTCAATTACATCAAGTAACAGAAATCTGTTTTTTGAAGTATCTGACGAGCAGAAGTTTATTCGTAAAGTCGGAAGAATTGATGATGATACCTATGTGTTTGAATACAGAGGAAATTCATGGATGTACCTGGAAGAAGCCATAAACACAAATGATTTCGGTTTCGCTGTTAAGGGCACACCTTCCGAGACAGACCTGATCTATGTGAAAATGAATTATGAGCAGGTATCACACACATTCGTTGACTTTGACCCGACCGGGGCAAATGCAACTCACCCGAAAGATTCGGATGTGAAACATTTCGCTATAGTCGAACAGACTTATGTTCCGGATGCTTTTAATTACGATTATCCAGAATCGGCTCTCTGCATTACTCCGGGATACACACTTCCGAAAGGAAAGTATTATATATACAACACCGCAAATGCCACGTCAGACTGGTGGTGCAATTATAAGAGACTGTATTATGCGTTCGAAGTTTTAAATGATATCGTAGCAACAGAAGAAACAGGAGACATCCAGTTACAGTATTATTCACGAGGCAACAGAGAGACAACCGGAGATGCGAGGGGTGTATATGAACTGACCTGTAAACCATATTGCTGTGCTACAAAAGCGCTTTATAATTCTGACACCGTAAAATTTGTAGGACAGGTTGCACAGCCCGGAGAAGAATATACCGACATTAGAACGATTGAGAATTTCACAGTCAATCAGTCGATGGATTCTGTCGGAATCATATACAACAATCTTGGCCATGTATGTTACGGAAACAATGAATGGAATGTGTCGAACTTGAGACAGCGCATGAACAGCAGTGAAAAGAGTATGAACCCTGTCCGCGCACATAAAAATGATATGTTGAACGGAATGTACAATGCGAAAGGCTTCATGTGGGGGCTGGATCCGAGATTTACAAATCTGATAAAACCGTGTGTCGTGGCTGTAGAACATGGCATGAATGACGAATTTACAAGATATCAGTTGTATACCTGTGAAGATGTCGCAACACTGCTCAGTATGAAAGAAATGTCATTTAACACCCAGACAGACGAAGGCCAGATCACAAAGCTTTATGGTACGTACACAAATAACCAGCTTACCAATGATGCTATTGCATCACGCGCTAAAGCTCGACAGGCAGGTGGAACTCCGCAGGATTATAGGTGGAGCCGTTCAGCGAACGCCAGCCACTCGAACACCGCGCGGCTTGTGGCTCCGTCTGGCGCGATTGCCAACTATGATGCGACCGGTGGCTACCGCTTCGCGCCCGCTTACATAATTGGCGTAGCCGACCATCGAGAATCAACTAAATCGGCGGAAGCGTAAGCTTCTGCCGTATGAGAGGTAGCAAATGCAATTAAAAGAAAAACGTACTCCTACAAATGTTGAATTGGATGCGTACAACAAATTACTGAAATTAACAGATTACTCCATGAGCGTATGCAAACCCAAACAAAAGAGAGACAAAAATGGTGTCCTGCATGACAACAACCACCATGTTCCTCAGAGGTATAACCAGATAGGAGAGTTTATCGTGAAGACTCTGATAGGGATAGGAGCCATAGTTCTTGAAGCAAACGGATATTATGTAGGAAACAACCTGAATAGAGAAGAAAGGATGATGAATTTCAATGAGCGGATAAGATTGCAAAGAACGGCAATCGCTCAAACATACCGGATAGAGCATTGCATCAGGGTGCTGCATTTCCACAAACCATTTGCAGACTCAACAATCTCATACTGGATATATCTATTAGTAGAGAGTAGAAAAAGTCTGATTTCATGGAAAGATGCAACTGCCCGCAAAAGAGCAGAGATCAGATAATAACATGGGGTATATGTTGTAATATTGCCCGGGTGGAGCCGTTCAGCGAACGCCAACAACTCGAACAACGCGCGGCTTGTGGCTCCGTCTGGCGCGATTGACAACAATAATGCGAACAATGGCAACCGCTTCGCGCCCGATTACGGTGCGTTAACTTTATGCAGCGTAATATTTATAGAAGTAGTCCTAGAAAGGAAGAAACTATGCATGATAATGCAACTGTAAGGAACATATATCCCGGCGAAAGCCAAACAGAAACTGCGGTACAAGAAACCGTGTGTAAATTTACAAATTTGCTTCTGGCAGAGCAGAGATGTCATAGAAGCGTGGGGTACAAGAACTCTGTATCCCGATTCCATATGTACGTCATGAGTAAAGTGTATGAACTCCACCACTCCCTTATGGATGGAAGCTATCGTACGCAGAAAGGCGAACAATTTGAGATATTTGATCCAAAGCATAGGATCGTAACCTCAACAAAATATAGAGACAGAATCCCACAGGCCAGTTTCGTAGTGAATTTTATGTATAAAGAAATCATTCCAGAGCTGATCAGAAACAATTTTGCCTGCATCAAAGGGAAAGGCGTGGACAACGCAAGAGAAGCTTTCAAAACTATCCTGAGAAGTGCACATATGGATGATTATTGCTTATGCGCAGATCTGAAAGGATATTTTGATTCAATCATGCATGAAACCTTGTTGAATGAGATGAGCCAGTATGTTTATGATACGTGGGCATTGAACTATTATGAAGATGTCATCAATTCAAACGGACAGCAGACCGGCATCGGACTCGGGAGCGAGATCAATCAGTTATCTGCGGTGTCGTTTCTGAACCGGCTGGATCATCTGCTTGACAATGGATTCTATGTAAGATACATGGATGATTTCCGATTCATCGGAACCAAAAACGAATGTGAGAAGATTTTGAAACTGATAGAAGATGAATGTCGCAGGCTTCATCTAAGACTATCAAAGAATAAAACTTATATTCAACCTGTGAAAAATCCAATTAAATTCCTCGGATTTACTTTTCTGAGACATCCAGCTGGCAGGATTACATTAAAAAGAATCAAAAGCAAGCTGACAAATGAAAAGAGAAAACTGAGAAGAATGAAGAAATCAAAGGTTGCCTTCCAGCAGGTACTGGAACATTATGAGTGCGTCAGAGCGGCTATGAAGAAAGGAAGTCGTTCTGGAGTTGTTAAGTTAGACAGATACTTTAATAAGTTGTTCAGAAAGGAGCTGGAAGATTATGCTAATCAAGAAAAATAATATAACAGAAAAAATGAGAACAGACGCCGCATTATCATCAAAATTGACGATAGACGAAGTTCAGGATGCACTGATTGAGTTAGCATCTATGATATCCGATCAGGATGATGCGTTAGTAGAACTCGCAGGAATCATAGCAGAAGGATAAGGAGAAAACGGAAATGAAGATAAATCCAATGGCAAAAATCTACAAGAATAGGATTAAGGATGGAATCATGACAATTGATGAAGTACCGGAAAGATGGAGAGAAGCAACAAAAGAACTGTTAGAGGCAGATATAAAACATGACGAAACTACAGATCATAAGTAAGCTCTGGTCTGCAATATACGACATAAAATTAAAAAAGAAATCAAAAGAAGAAATAGACCACGATTTGGATGTATTGAAGTATGAATGTCGGAAATATGATGGAGCAGATGACTTGGAGGAAATGCCATGAGAGGATTAAAACGGCAAAAACAAACAATATACTGGTCTAGGGTGACAGAAGAACTTGACGGGATAGACACAATCAAGAAATATCAGAATCCAGAATTATATCGCCTATCCGTGTCTGCGACCGCTGGAACACCGGAAGAATTATCTGCCGGGTACGTCCCGGACTACGACAGATACATCACAAATTTTGACCGTAACTTTAAACCGCAGATTGCAGATGTATTCTGGATAGACTGCAAGCCAGAACTGACCGAAGCAGGCGAATTTGTTTTAGGCGAAGATGGAGAGCCTACAGTACCGCCAGATTACCGCCTGAAAAAGATTCTCGACACCCAGAGAGGGAATGTGGCACGGTATGGTATCAAGTATATAGGAGATGGTTCAGATGGCGAATAAGACTATCAAAATGGAGCTGTCGCATAAATCCATACAGGACACAATAAAGCAGCTCAGAGCGTACCAGAAGTCGCTTGTAAGCAAGAATGAAATATTTATCAAAAGGCTTTCTGAAATCGGTCTGAATGTTATTCAAACTACAATGGAATCAATACCAGAAGAAGAAAAGGGAAATTATTATACCGAAATCGTAAATAATATCAAAGGTGAAATAACCGGTGTAACAGTAAGGCTGTCTGGTACAGATGTGCTTTTTGTAGAATTTTCAGCAGGGATTTCATACGGCACTGACAGCTATCCACTTCCATCCGGGGACAAGTACGGGATGGGTACTTACCCCGGAAAAGGCAATTGGGACAATCCTAACGGTTGGTGGTATAAGGACGAAAGCGGAAAATTACATCACTCTTTTGGAAATAGGGCTTATATGCCGATGTACCATGTGGAAGAAGCTATTATCATTTCCGTACGAGAAATTGCCAAAGAGGTTTTCGGTTAATCCTTTATCCATTCTATGTGGTATCCAACAATATTCAAAATTTCTTCTATTTCAGAATATGAAAAGGTTTCCTTTCTGAAGCGATTGCTAAAGTTTTGAAAGGTAAAATTTGTTCCATGCCTACGGTTTATTTCGCTATTTACCTGACTCATAGTAAATCCTTGTGAAATAATTATTGCTTTTAATTTGGATTTTAGTTCCATAAAACGCTCCTATCATCTGTTTGTTAAATTATAACATTATAAATGTAAATTGTAAATTTTAATATTCTTGAAAAAATAAATTATATAGTTTATAATTAAATCAAATGATTTATATAGGAGATGATTATATGCCAAAGCTTGCGCCTGACCTTGCCGGAAAGAAATTCGGAAAATTAACCGCTGTTTATAGAATCAAATCAGAAGGAACTATAGGTAGCGGGAAACGCGCTATGTGGATGTGCAAATGTGATTGCGGAAATACCAAAATCATAAGTTCTACAAGACTTATACATGGAAAGACAGATAATTGCGGATGCATGGATTTTAAATGCAGAAACGAAAAAGGTCAATTTGTAAAAGGCGAAAATGTAAAAGATATTTCCGGTGAGAAATTCGGGAAGTTAACAGTATTGAAATTAGATAAAATTGTTAACAGGAGATCTTATTGGATTGTAAGGTGTGAATGTGGAACAGTAAAATCGGTAAGAAGCGATACTCTTAAAGTTATTACTTCTTGCGGATGCGACAAGAAAAAACAAGATATTATTAATTTGGGCATAACGAATCACCATGAATTGACTCACCATCCTGTTTACAGCATATGGAATGCAATGATTAATAGATGCGGCAATCCACATAATAAACATTATAATGATTATGGTGGGCGGGGTATTAAGGTCTGCGAAGAATGGAAAGATATTCGGATTTTTTCAAAATGGGCTGATGAAACAGGCTTTGAACCAAATAAGAACCTCTCTATTGAAAGAAAAGATGTGAATGGCGATTATTGCCCTGAAAATTGTTGCTGGATTGACAGAAAGTTCCAAACGCGCAATAGAAGAAATACTGTTATGCTTAAAATAGATGGTGTTAATAAGCCACTTTCAGAATGGTGCGAAATATACGATGTATCATATGAAAAAGTTATCGGAAGATATTACAGAGGAATACGGGCAACAGATGATCTATTTTATAAAGGTAATTTGCAGATGAGAAATTTAGGAAGAGAATAAGTACCGAAGCCACCATGCCAGTTTATAAGGCAAGCGTGAAAATCATGCAAAACATCAGAAAAATTGCAAAAGAAGTATTCAGTTCATAATATTTCCCCCGGATTTATTTCCGGGGGTCTTTTTTATTGTCCGAATTTACAACATCATATGCTTATATATGGAATCATATGCTTATAATATGATATATTTAGAGTGCGAGTTAAAGCAGTAGAAATAGGCAAAACTAGACGAATCATCTGTAAATCACAGGTGATTTTTCTTTTTTTAAAGGAGGTGTCCCATGATATTTGCCATTGACAACCCGGTATCGGAGGTTTTTGAACGATGGGGCAACTCCATTCAACCAACAGTCGGCAAAGGCAATTTTTCCATGGAGAAAAGCCAGACAATAGCATCTGGCAAAACGAAATACGCCAGATTGTTCATGATGGGAAACCCTACGCAGTCAACAAGTCTTGAAGGTCACGAATGCGCAACAGTGCTTTCGTTTCAAACGGAAAGTTACGCATCTGGGACAAAGGCTTTATCGACTGCATACGAAATCGACAACAAAAGTCATCAGGCTATGGTTTCAATGGGCTTTCGCCGGACATACGGACCGGAAGAAGTCGCAAACTCCGAAAAGAGTTTCAAACGAATCATAAGCCGGTACACCAGAATTTACACCGGGCAATTATTGGAAGCGTAACAGCTTCTATTTTTTATACCAAAAAAGAAAGGGGTGTGTCCTATATGAGTAAAGATAAATTACAATGGCTGAAAGCTGCGGGAATCAGAGCTGTTAAGACAATTGCTCAGACAGCAGTTGCGACAATCGGAACCGCAACAGTCCTTGGAAGCGTTGACTGGAAGATGGTCGTATCTGCGTCCGTTCTTTCCGGCGTTTTATCCTTGCTTACATCTGTAGCAGGGCTTCCAGAACTGAAAACAGGCACAGATGAATAGAAAGGACGGTGATCCTTTTATCTCCCGGATGCAGGGTTACGCATCAGAGCCATGTGGCTCTTTTTTATTGTGATTTTATAGCTGAAAAAGCAGAAAGGAGCCGAATATGGCAGAAAAAGGAAATATAGCAGGCGTAAGTACCGTTGGTTCACTTACCGGATATGCAGTTGAAACAGCAGCAGGTACTAAACCGACAACTTTCAAACTTCTCCACAGAATTAATGCTTCTGACGAGATCAAAATTGATGTAGAGACAATCGACGCTTCTGCACTTGAAGATGAGGTCGAAAGAACTATTGCAGGACGTGGTTCTACAGGCGGTACATTTAACGTAACTGTGAACGTGACCGATGAAACTATCACTGAATGGGAAACCTTAATCAGTGAATACAAAACAGGAAAAGCAGGCGGAAAATCCATGTGGTACGAAGAATACTTTCCGTCTCTCAAGAAAGCATTCTTCACCAAAATCGAGCCACCGACAATCATTCCTAAACCAGCAAGAGATCAGAACGGCCTGTTAACCGTTGAAATGTCTCTTACTATCAATGAGTACGTTGGTCCGAGTGAAGCGGTAGTTCCAACTGAAAACGAAATTTAAACATATTTGGGAGGACAAATAATATGTATAAAGTTTTAAGAATCGGCGGTAAAGACTACAAACTTGAATATGGAATTGAAGCATCACTGTTTGATGATTGTGTGAAATCCGTAATGAATATGTTGGTTTCTACAAGTGGCGGAACAGACAGAAGCCTTAAAGAAATGGTTTCTGGAATGAGTAGCATCCCGAATACTGCGCTCAATGCGTTCTATGCCGGATTGCTTCAATATCATGGCAACCATTCTGACGGTGATGGCACTGTTCCGGATTTAGATACCGCCAAAAAACTTGCAGCACAGTACATGGCTGAACATAAAGATGATGAACAGGGAAATTTCTACGGTCTGTTTTCTATGTGCATTGAGCAGATGGAGGAAGATGGTTTTTTCAAATTAACCGGTCTGGAAACATTCATGGACAACATGAATGCGGCAATGGACTCTGTGAAAGCGAAGAAAACTCCGAAGAAACCGACAGATCATCTGAAAAAAGCTACAGCGAAATAATCTGGGATGAATTATATCCAATGGCTGTGCGTATTGGAATGTCAAGAAAAGAATTTCTCAGAAGTACCCTGAAAGACCTAAGAATCCGTATAGAACAATATGGAATCTTAAAAAACGAAGAAATCCAGTCGCAATTAATAAACATGGACCGCCAGGCGTGGCTAACTGGGCTGTATGTGAAAGCAAGTATTTCGTGTGTGCTATTTCCAAGAAAGGCTAGTTATCCGAGTAAACCAATTACGCAGGAAAAACAAAATAATTGGGTTGAACACAATCCAGATACGCCAAAGAAATCAGAAGCAGAACTAAGACAAGAAGAACGTTACTACGAACTTCTTATCAGGCAGGCAAATGCAAATATATCTGAAATAGGTAATAAAGAGGGCAAGCAGGATGAGTAGTAGTCTTGCTTGCCCTTTATTTTTTTGAAATAAAGGAGGTGCTTATATGCCTGACAACACAATAGACAGCCTTGCGATAGAGGTCAGCAGTAACGTATCGAATGCAAGTAAATCCATTGATGATTTATGTAATAAACTGAATCGCTTGAGCAGTCGTATGTCTGAGAGCATCAAGTATCTCAGACATTTTTCATATTCCGTCGGTACGGTCAATTCTGCTGTTCAAACACTTAACGGCATAGATTCCAGAAAGTTAACTACCATAGCCGCACAACTTGAACGCCTCAGTAAAGTAAATTTGAGCAATCTTGAAAATAAGAATCTCAAAGTAAACGTAGAGCTCAATTCAGCAGATATGTCCGAAAATCTGAAATATTCTGTTGAGAAATCTTTGGAGACTACCAGAATAGATGCATCTGCTTTATCCAAACAGCTCGCAAGCGCATTTGAATTAAAAGGTGGTGCCGCTTCCAAACTTCAAAGACAGATAGATTTATTAGCACAACAGCTTACAAACTCGTTTGACGGTCAAAACTTTACAGCCGGTGATTGGGGAAAGACTCTGGATGATATTGCCAAAAGCATTGAGCAGAGCGGAAAAGTCGTAAAATCCAACCTCGGAAATTATCTCGGTGGTGCAGAGCAGGAATGGCAAGACTTCTACAATTACTTTAAAAACAAAAGAATCTATGTTTCCGATGTGCTTAAATTCGACATCGGAAAAGGTGAATTTAAAGAATTACTGCATCAGAATCTTGGGAACATCGTATCTGACGCAACAAAAGGAATCGACCTTAATTCTGCGTGGGGAGAACTGACAGAAAGATTCCCTACATTAATTCCAAAAGATACTATAAATGCCGTAGATCAGCTGATAACTGTTCTTGAAAACCTTAAAAAAGTCAGAGATTCTATTAAGCCGGTGTCTATTCAATCCCTCATGGGTTCGGAGTCAGATTTAGCATCTACACAAGTATACGAATCAGTCTCTGAGATGGGAAAACAACTTGGAGTTGCAATCCAGAAAAATATTTCATCTGCCATGGAGTCAGCAAACGGCCAGATTCCAATTGCTGTAAAAATTAATGAGGATAAGATTGCCAGAGACATTCGAAATGCTATTAACAAGGCATCTACACTTACTTATGACCCGGTAAAAGTAAATCTGTCAGTAAATACGGATGATATAAAGAACAACATCGAAGCCAAACTTAATGGGCTGGATTTATCGACAGTAAACAGTCAGTTACAGCAGTTCACTCAGTCCATGAGCACACTTGGGAATCTAAATCTGAAAGACAGCGGGTTAAATTCGTTTGTAAATGCTATTCGCAGATTGAATGAAACACTAAATTCCACAGGTGACGTGTCTGGAAAGATTCAGAATATGATTTCCGAATTGTCTACTCTCAGCAGTATTCCAGACGTATCAAACAATGTGAATCGGTTCGTTTCTTCACTAGCTAGATTGGCAAATGCGGGCACTGCTTTTAGAAGTGAGACTAGATACGCTAATGGATCTGGAATATTTGCACAAATTACCGGAAGCGTTTCGTCAATAGAAAATGTCGTGAAGAATCTTAGTGAACTCGGTGAAGGTCTAAGAGAAGTTGTACGCGATTTTTCGTATCTAAATGAAATTCCTGATTCTGTCAATGTTGTTATTCAATCAATATCTCAACTTGCAAATACAGGAGATAAGGCAAAAAAAACAGCCGATCAGCTTGAATATTTGGCTAATAGTTTAAAATCATTCTTCCAGACAATGAGTACGGTTCCTGAAATCAGCGGTAGCACAATTCAAATGACTCAAGCCATTGCACAGTTGGCGAACTCTGGGGCAAATGCTGGTAGGGCAGCAAGGTCTACTGCAAGTGCATTTTCCAGATTAGGACAGGGCGCGGCCGCTTCAACGGGAAAGGTTCGAAAACTTGGAAGTGCTGTCGGAAATGTTGGTTCAAGTGCAAAGAAAAGCATTCCGAGCATTATGTCTTTGGTAGCTAAATTCTGGACCTTGAAAACAGCAGCTACGAAATTTACAGGCGCGATTGAAAGTTCCATGAATTTTCTCGAAGATTACAACTACTTTCAAGCAGCATTCCGTCAGGTAGCGGATAAAGCAGGAGAAACTTGGTCAGAAGCAGGATATGATTCTGCGGAAGCTTATGCAAATTCATTTAGCAATAGAGCCAGAGAACTTACATCCAAAATGTCTGGGTTCGATGTTTCGGACAATGCAATTCTGACCGCAAGTAAGTCGGGTAAGTCGCTTGGTATGGACCCGTCCATGCTTTTGAATTATCAAGGACAGTTTGCACAGTTATCGTCCTCTATGGGAACAACTTCTGAGCAGGCATTAAAGCTGTCAAATGCACTGACCATGATCGGTGCCGACCTTGCATCTGTTAAGAATCTTGATTTCAGCACAGTTTATGAGAACTTATCCTCTGGATTAGTAGGTATGAGCCGTGCCGTGGATAAATATGGTGCAAACATTCGTGTAGCAAACTTACAACAATATGCGGCAAACCTTGGGATACAAACATCTGTCTCTAATATGGACCAGGCAAGCAAGGCAATGTTGAGAACAATAGTGATATTAGATTCTACAAGGTATGCGTGGGCGGATATGGCAAACACGATAAATATGCCAGCCAACCAGTTACGTATACTTCGTGCCAATTTAGTATCTTGTGCCAGAGCATTAGGAAATATCTTTATGCCAGTCATTGCGGCAGTATTGCCGTACATCAATGGTCTTGTGATCGCATTCCAGAGACTCTTGACATACATCGGTTCACTTCTCGGCGTTGATACCAAAATCGGAAATATGTTCGGCTCTATCGGCGGTGGAAGCGAAAATCTTTCAAATGCACTTGATTCCATAGATGATTCTGGTCTTTCAGATGTTGATGATACTGCAAAAGATACTAGTGACAATTTAAAAAACGCATCCAAAAATGCGAAGAAACTCAAACAGT
>OLHG01000898.1_pt1 | contig 19916 bp, 10 predicted proteins | sample 1605971 | NCBI WGS metagenome assembly OLHG01 (sample SAMN03283289) | human gut metagenome | biome: human-associated habitat; material: feces | host: Homo sapiens | place: Peru | collected 2012 | reverse complement strand
CCAACACATGTGCCAGCCGATAAAAACCCACCGCGGTGAGGTCATTCGCCAGCAACTCTGCCTCACCAATAGCACTCTGTTCCTGATAGCGCCAGCCGTTATGGAGCAGTTGAATAAGTAACGCCTGGCAGCGCATCAGCAACTGATGAGCGGTAGACGGCACAGGCAGAACGCTGGCAGAAGGTAGCGGTGCCACAGGCGCAGTTTCTGCGTCCAGCGCCCAGGCGCGGGTTTTTGTCATCATCACCCGTGGTTCCAGTGTCAATTGCCCCTCTACAAAACTGACAAAGCCAGAAACCAGACTCACGGGGTCGTCTGTTTGTTGCAAAAGCGCCGCCATGCGTTCAACGGCAAAAGGAGAACAGGCAGATGCCGGAAGGGATAACGTCAGCACATTATCTTCTCCTTCGCCGCTGATTACCTGCGCATCCAGTGTCTGGCGGCTGCTATCCCAACCGAGCGAAATACACTCCGCTACCGGCAGAATAAATAAGTTATCGACCTGGTTGAGTGGTCGTATGCAGGCGGGGGGACGCTGGCGTAAATATTCCCGCAAAGCCACAATGCCCGGCTGGCGCAACGGCGCGCTCAACATTTGCCAGGCGTCTGGCGACAGTGGAACAACACTACTCAAGCGGTTACGGGTCGCTAACAGCAGCTCGCCATCGGCACTGCGTTTTGCAGCTTGTGAAACAATTTGCCCACCTGCCAGTGCGCCAGCCTGAAAACTAAACAGCCGACGCGTCGCTGCCGGTGAGTTTTCCTGTTCGCTTCTCTGCCAACTACGCGAAAGATGCAAAATACTTCCTGTGTCGGGATCGGTAAACCAGATGCGTAAACCATACTGCTCAATATCCTGCCAGCAACGCATACCTAAAGACACCAGCCGCAGATGATCAAGTTTTGCTTCTCCGGCAATGCCAGCGCCAACGACCGTGCGCCACGGCATGGGAGGAACTTCACCGATACTGTCGCGCCGCGCCATCTTTTGTGCGCAATTTAATCGACTGTTTAATGCCGCAAGCTGACGTAAGCATTCTCCGGCATGGTAGTGGCTGGCACGGGCGTGGAAGGCATCAACACTGGCGCGCAATTGCCGTAGCGATTCACTTACCCATCGCCAGTTGCAGCGTTCCGCCGCTTGCTGCGCGCGACTGAAAGCGGCCTCGTAATGGATTGGCGGTTGACTTATCCCGCCCAGCCATAATGCCTGGCTTAATTGCTGAACATATTGACGACACGTTTTGCCTTCTTCGCTGGCAAACGGATCATCAGATGATGTCACGTGTTCACTGCGCATCTGCCAGATTAAATGAGTAAATTCCGCTTGCTGAGTTTTGGCCTCGACGAAGGCCTGCACAGCCAGTACGACATGTTCGCAAAGTGTGCCTTCAATGCAATCACAGCGTGCGAAGCGAATGCTGCTGCGGGAATAAAAACGCACATCGCTCATCGGTAATCGGGCAGAGGGAATTTCGCCAGGCGCACAGAACAACTCAATGGTGATGCCTTTAGCGACCAGCGCCTGCGCGCGTTTGCGGGTGGCATCGGGCAGGGTAGCCAGTTCTTTCAGCCAGATTGCCGGATCCCACTCTTCTTCTTTTTTTTCCGTAGGCTGGGCGGTGGCACAAAGTCGTTGATAACTTAACACCAGCATCACGCGATGACGGCACATGCCGCTGGCCCCGCAGGTGCACTGAGCCTCTTTCAGTGCCTGGCCGTTCGCCAGCTGGGTACGGACACCGTCACTGAAGGTGGCGATTAAAGCGCCGTTCTCATGACTGATTTCCGGGACGTTGCCATTTTCCAGTTCCTTAAGGCTGCGCTTAACAAAACCGGCATTGCTTAACGCCGTCAGTGCCTGTGGTGTCAGTTCTAATAATTCCGGACGTAGTGAATTCATGACTGAAGATTCTCCGCAAGCCAGGAAGCCAGCTCGCCCGGTGTCATGGCGGCTATTTGTGCGCCGACATTAACCAGCGCCTGGGCCGTATCGCGGTCATAGCAAGGCGTTGCGGTGCTGTCGAGCGCTGCCAGCCCCAGCACTTTGATGCCGCTCTGGACACACTTTTTCACCTGATGCGTCAGCAATGATGATGACCCACCTTCATAAAAATCGCTCACGAGAATAATGACACTTTTTGCAGGTTGTTCAATAAGTTGCCGACCATACTCCACGGCACTGGCGATATTGGTCCCGCCGCCCAGTTGTACTTTCATTAATAACTCTACCGGATCGGCAACGTCTGCCGTGAGATCAACCACGCTGGTGTCAAAAGCGACCAGATGGGTACGAATGCCGGGTAACTGCCATAAACAGGCCGCCATCACTGCGGAGTGGATCACCGAATCAACCATCGATCCGCTTTGATCAACCAGTAGGACCAGTTGCCATTGTTCGCTATGGCGTTTAATGCGGCTGTTAAAGCGGGGGGATTCGATATACAACTTGCCGTGTTGTGGGTGCCAGTGTTGCAGGTTGGCGCGCAGAGTATTTTTGAAATCAAAGTTTCGCGCCAGTGAAATAAATGAGCGGCGACGGCGATCGCGTACTCCAGAAAAAGCCTGACGAACTTCCTTTGCCAGTCGAGCCATAATTTCTTCCACAACCTGGTGCACTATCCGGCGGGCGGCAGCCAGTACTTCGGGATTCATCAGATGTTTGGTGTGCAAAACGGCGCGTAGCAGCCTTTCAGAAGGCTGCATACGTTCCAGCACGTCGAGATTCGTCATCACATCTTCAATGCCGTAGCGCAGCACGGCATCGCTTTCCAGCCGCTCAATCACCTGTTGCGGAAACAGCGTGTGAATGCTGTTAATCCACTCAGGGGTGGTGAGATTTGAACGACCTAATCCACCGTAACGTTCACCACGCTGGAGCCGTTCAGGATCGCGCCCATACAGCCACTCCAGCGCGTGGTCTATCTGCCGGGCGTTGTCATCCAGCCCACAAAGGGTCGTTTCTGCCGCTTCGCCAAGAATTAATCGCCAGCGTTGTAGCTCACGGGTGGTCAGAAGATCGTTCAGTTCAGACATGGAAAACTCCCCAGTGTTGCAGCGATGCCAGTGCCTGCTGTTCGAGTTGTTGATGATGTGCAATGGCTTGTGGTGGACAATGCAACGGCATTTGCAGCGCTGAAACGGGAAGCTGTGTGAGCTGGTAATGCTCAAGCACCTGATGCGCCAGCGTCCCGCGTTCTCGTGGTGGTAGCCAGGCCATCGCCGCGCGTAAATCGGGCAGGGCATTGATAAAATCGGCATCACTCAGTTGATTTAAATGACTGCTGAAACCGGCGATAAATACCGGCTGACAGGCCAGTTGATGACGGGCTAATGCCAGCAAACCGTGCAGCGCCTCGCCGGATTGTGCCGGGGATAACTGCGCCAGCATCGTCAGCGCCGCTTCGGCACTGGCGTTGGGATGTTCCAGACGCATCAGTGCGCCAAGAGTCGCGCCGTGATCCAGCGCCGGGGCATGAATCGCCTGACTGCGGCGCTCCAGTAAGGCTACCGCCGCAGAAAGCGAAACGCCGGGTAAATTAACGCCGCTATGTAGATCGCGCAGGATATGGCAAAGCGCCTGCCAGCTATGCAGGTGAGCGTGAAACTCCTTTTCATCCGGTCTGCCGTTGGATTCACATAGCCACAGCGTGCGATCGATGGCCGCGCATAATGTCGTTTGTAATATCTGCGCGCCTTGCATACCGCTAATTTCATCCAGCCGCCATAAGGCATATAGCACTTCCAGCGCCTGGCCCATTTCGGCGAATTGATTTTCCTGGGCAATTAATAATGTGAGTTGTTCCAGTAATTGCTGACTGAAAGACGCCAGACCCGCTAACGCTGCCTGGCTAAGACATGTGGTGATACAGCCGATTCCACCCGCGTCCAGCATATCGGCTTCTAATTTATGGCGTGCGGCTTCCTGGAGTGTGGCACCAAAGCAGGCGGCCTCAATCAATGCAGCATGCTGGCTAAGCGGGCGGGTTAATTTCCAGCATTCTTCACCGTTGCCTGCAAGTGTCAGCGTACTTCCCTGCTGGCGCACAACCCCTGGGATCTCCAGTATTGCCAACCGATGTAACACCTGACTTTGCGCCAGTCCATCGGGGGTAAAGCGATTTAAGGTAAGCTCCGCCGGAAGAGAGATTCCGGTACGTTCCAGTTCGCAGGTGACATCTTTTGGCAGAGGCGGTTGTGGCGTAGAAGGGGAAAGTTTACCGAATCCGTCACCCGCTAATGTGTCTATCACCGTTAGCAAAATCGGATCGGTATCGGGATGAATAACTCCGCGATAGCTCCACGGCAACGGCGCATTCAGGGCTTCTTTAATCAGCGAGCCAGCTATGGCATCCAGCCAGTCAGTGCGTAGAGGTAGTGTATGGCCGCGCAACTGTGCCAGTGCCATCGCATGCAGATGAGCAGCAGCCATATCAGCGGTAGAAGCGGGCAATTTGTGCTGGCGCAAACGGGTAAGAACCGTTTTCAGCAGCTGTTCACCTGCCTGCTGTAAGCCACACTGCCAGCACCAGTTTTGCCAGACCGGGGCAGGCATTCCGGAAAGGTATCCTGCCAGCACATCAAGGCGCTTTTCACTGTAGGGTGTGAGATAACAACCTGTAACGCCATCTGCCAGCGAGGACAATTCTGGCTTGTTCATTTCCTGCGGGCATTTGCGCCACATTTTTGCCAGTGCAGGAGCGTGCCAGCCGCCGCAGACGACTAACACGTCGCCATTGTTTTGCTGCATCGCCCATGTAATCCAGCGAGCCATAAAGGCTTCGCGCTGACGATTGAGAGCATCTCCGGGGGAATCGCCCCGCAGTTGGGCAAAATAGTGCGCCAGCGTAGAGGGTAATGCAGTTTGCTGGCTTTCATCTTCGAATAAGTGATCCCACAGGGTATCGCTGTTATCCATGCGGGTGGCACGCAGCAGTAAGGTCTGGCTTTCATCTTGTGTATCAGGCGAATCGTCCTCTTCTTCACTCTGCGCCCAGCAAGGCAAATCGATGAAGTAAGTTTGTGCCTGAATACGACGAGCGGCTTGTAGCGCCTGCCACTCCGGCGAAAATTCAGCAAATGGCGTCCAGGCACCACGCCCGGGGGCCGCACCGTCCTGATACTGGCAATAACTGTAAATAGCTACCGGAAGCTGGTGGGCTAAAAACAGTTCGTCTACCCGGTCATTAAAATCAGCCGGGCCTTCAATCAATACGTATCGTGGCCGCTGGCTTTCGATTAACGATTTCACCAGCCGGGCGCAGGCCGGACTATGATGCCGGATGCCGACAATTAACGGCTCGCTCATGCATCTTTCCTCACGGCAGGCGGTGGCGAGCTTGATAATAAGCCTGCCAGTGAGCTTCTTTATGTGTGGCAACACGTTGTTCGAAGTAACGGCGCAGGCGCGCGCGGTCTTCTTCGTTATCTTTGACGATGGTTCCGGCAATACAGTCCACCAGATCGGCTGGCTCACCTGCTCGATTCGCTAAAAACCAGGCGCGGACGCCCACCGCGTGGGCCACGTTCACGGCTTCAGCGGTGGACATAATCGCTGTTAGTGTATCCATTGACGTTTTCTTTTCGCCGTTGGCACGCAGATCGCGAAAGGTGCGCACCAGTAACTCCAGTACCGCGTCAGGCACTTTATGCGGAATGCCGCTATGGGCCAGCAAACGCGCCGAAGCACTGGCGACAAGCTCCAGCTCCTGGGCGAAATCCATAATCGGAAAGACAGTTTCAAAATCGAAGCGACGCTTTAGCGCAGCACTCATTTCATTGACGCCGCGATCGCGGGTATTGGCAGTGGCAATAATATTAAAGCCTTCCCGAGCATAGAGTTGACTGGCTTCACCAGTGAGTTCCGGCACCGTCATAACCCTGTCAGAAAGCATACCTAATAAACAGTCTTGTACTTCCAGTGGAGTACGCGTTATCTCTTCAAAACGGACGATTTTGCCGTCGCGCATTCCCTGGTAAAGCGGGGCAGGGACCAGCGCTTCCGTTGATGGACCATGATTGATAAGCAGGGCGTAGTTCCAGCCGTACTTGATTTGATCTTCGGTGGTAGATGCGCCGCCCTGGATGGTTAACCCGGCATCGCCGCTAATAGCGGTTGCCAGTAATTCAGACAGGAGAGATTTTGCGGTACCCGGTTCCCCCACCAACATCAAACCGCGCCCGGTGGCAAGAGTGACTAACATGCGTTCGACAGCAGAGGGACTAATCACCACTTTACGGCGAATATTTTGCGCTTCGTCGCCAAGAATAAAAGCACGGGCCGCAGGCAAACTTAACTGCCAACCGGGCGGGCAAGGTGCGTTATCATTTTGTTTTAATTTTGCCAGTTCAACGGCGTATAACACAGCAGCAGGCGGACGCTGCAGGTGATTATTCTGCGGTGACATATATTCATCCCTGAAATGTATTAATGAAATAAACGATATTTTACGCGCAATAAATGTTTGGCGCATTAGTTGTTTGAGCGGAAAATATCTGGAAAGCAGATCGCAAAAAATAAAAAAACCTGCTGGTGAGGCAGGTTCTTTTATTTACTACTTTCAGGCCTAACACCGCAGCCTGTGCAACATCGTGTTCCAACGAACGAATTATAACCACCGCTGGACCCCGTTGCAATTAAGATAATGAGATTTATAATCCTGACTGTTGGGAGGTTGCGCCGGATCGAACCCATTTCAAGTCCTGGCTACCGGACGGGTGGTGCTGCAGGTGGTGCCCTGATCCGGAGTGCAACATCGTGGTCCAACATACGTAAACTAGTATCGACAGGCAGTGTAAGGGTAAGGTGCTGGTGTTGCGCTCCTTAATAAGGAGAGCGGATGGACACGCTGACACAAAAGTTAATCGTGCTCATTGCCGTACTGGAGTTATTAGTGGCTCTGTTACGGTTGATTGATTTGTTGAAGTAACGGGCAAATTGAAACGCATCTAAGGGGGAAAACCGCTTCCCCCTTTAATAAAGCTATACTCGTCATACTTCAAGTTGCATGTGCTGCGACTTGAATTATCTAGAGTATATTATTCTATTTCTTGGTTGAATATATTCTGTAGTTCACAATTAAAAATTGCTATTACAGTTTCATGTGATTCACCTCGTAATTTCCGCTCATCAATAAACTCATCTCTTATATAAATCAACGCATCATTTATTAGCGAGTCGGCATCATTAAATGTTGGATGTAGCCGGAATCGTTCCAGTCGATAGACGGAACCTGTAAATAATTCAGAGCATTTATGGATCTCAAGTCTGAAGGAAAACGGATCTTCAGGTACAGGGACCTCATAATCGTAAATAGCAACCAGCTCTTTTTGCACGATCATCGCTTTCCCCGCTGGTAAGTCGTGTTAATAACAGGCAGTTGCATCACTGCCCGCTGTGTTTTAATGGAAAATGACGTCAGGTGCGCTTAACGCCTCACTCAAATCAAACACATCAAGTTCGGCAAAAGTGACGGATTTATTGTCACGGTAAACCCGAAGAGAATGGAAGCTCATTAGCGCTTTGCTATCAACATTGTAGTGGTTAAAACCGGGTGAAAACTTAAGGACCAGCCGGTACGCACCTAAGTCATAGACAAATGCGTCCTCATAGCCTGACTCCCAGCCTTTGTATCGCATTCCCATAAGTTGCCCAACGGTAGCGGATTTACCTTCCCAGCGAGTCAGGCTGTTACTGGCTGACTCGTCAGGTGTGAGCAGCACCGTGCGCCGCGCCAACTGGCGAAAAGGCGGCATAATTTCGTAATCGGCAAAAAGCTGTGCAAATTCACTGCGCATTTCTGCTGTCATTTCTAACGGGTGGGCAATGCCAATCAGAGCATCTGCAGGCAGGTCAATGGGCTCATCTTGTGCATTGCAGAACTCCCCCTCTGCGGCCACACGAAAGGCGTTGAGTAAACGACGCGGTTCATTTGCCGGATAAACCCCCCATATTAATCGCTGGGTAACCAGGCGGGTAAAGGGATGATTAACAAACAGAGAATGAAAATCTGCCAGCGACCAGCGGCGGGTGATACGTAGGGCTGCTTCAAGACGTGGGAGCAGGTTTTTGCTCACCTGAGTGGCATCTTTTTTTAGCCCTTTTAGTCGGGCCAGTGCCTCGGGCGCTTTCAGTTGATCGTCATCGGCGCGCAACCGGGGAACACTTTTCGAGCGGACGTTTTGTTGATCGTAGATAACCGGGTTGAGGTTTTCATCGAAGCGAACGGTAAACTGCCGGGGACCAAAATCAAAACTCAACGCCTGCGGATCATCAAGGCCCAGTGTTGGGACTAATCTGTCCGCTAACTCTTCCCGGCTTAGCCCGCGATTTTCTGCGACCACCTGAAGAAATTCCGCCGCGTTATCACGTAAGGGGCGGGATTTCGCCCGTTGCGATATATGATGCAGCTGTATCAGCGCCATATCATTATTCATCAGGGTAAGGATGTTCAGGCCACTGACAGCACGGGCAGATTTGCCTTCTTGTGGCCAGGCGAGGATCTGTGTCGTCAGATCCCGTGCCGTGGTTTCGTCACCAAAGAGACTTAACGCCAGAAATGCCCAGTTGTCTTTTGCGGGGGCACCAGCTTGTTGCCACGCGGTGAAGAGATCCCAGGCAAAAGCTGCCAGCGTTTGTGGCTGGCAAAACGTTTTCAGCTGTTCCAGTCCGCTATAAAAACGTCCGCCATGGGTAAAGCGCAGCATTTCGCCGATAATTTCCAGAGCGTCATCGGTAACAGGCTGATTATTAGTGATAAGGCGCGGCCTGGACCACATTGCCGGATGCCAGAAATCAGGAGCTTTTGGAATATGTGCCGGGTAAATTTCTATTGGACCCTGTTTAAGTAATTGCTCCAGGGCAGGCCATACATCTGTACGCTGCCAGCGGTTTGCCACGGTTTGCAGTAATTCGCCATGTCCCTGTTCGTACAGTAAACGCAGGGCAAGTAATGCAGCTTCGCTATTATCGCTGGGTTTTGTAAAGACAAGAGGGATAAGTGCAGTAGCCGTATGTTCCGGCCATTGTAAAATCCACTGGCGAGCCAGATCACGCTGCGCCGTGAAACGTCGCCAGACGCGGGCAACGGGCAGGGCCAGTTCTGTTGCGCCGAAATTTAAAATTAACGGAAATGTTTCTTTTGGATGATGTGAAAAAGCCAATAACAGGCCAGGTAATGTATCCAACCCGAGGATACTGAGAAAATAGTCCTCACCCGCGAACAGATGCTTTTTCTCATTGATACGCAGCCAGAAAGTCAAAGCCATCTCACGCGGCAACTGTGCCAATAAATACAGGTTCCAGACACTCTTTTCCTGACGATAATGCGAGTAGCTATCATTTTCCCAGGTGTTAATTAACGCTTCAACGTCGCCGGAACGAAGCGCCTGTTCGGCTGATTTTGCTTCCGTGGAGTGCCAGCCATTGTTGATTTCCTCTACTCTGCGCGGGGAGTAATGCCACTGACCCACTAATGATTTGCGCGCCGCATCCAGTTTGCCGGGCAGTATATAATTCCGGAACAGCCATACATCATCCCCAAAACCTAGCTCCTGTAGTACAACTCGACCACTTTTTCGTTCCATGCGTTCCGTAAAAGATCCCGTGCTGAAATAACGGGCAGACTCTGTGGCGGCAAGTCTCTCTCGTTCGCCTGGTTGCCAGCGGGCTTTGGGCGCTAATTCAAGAGGCACTAAATCAAGGCGCAGCAATGCCGTTTTTTTCTTACCTCGCCACGGTGGAGAAACAAGTATTTCTGGCAGGTCGTTGCTATGAGTACTCTCGAAAGCAAGTTTTGGCGATGCCGATAAATAACCATTCACCACTGCCTGGGCTTGTGTACTTAAGCACGGCATCACCTCTTCTGCCAGTTGTGGCTGCGATGCCATCAGCGTTTGTAACAGCGTATGCCAGTATTCATCACGTGCTTTTTGCTGTGCAGGCAGCTTTTTGTCTCCGATGATGGGATAACCAGGGCGCGCAGGGGGGGCTTTTAACGCCAGCAGTTCTGCCAGTGCCGCGAGCGTCGCGTGGGGGAAGTTTTTACTGTATTTAGCCACACGTTGCAGGCTGGGTTTGTTTTTATCAGCCACCAGTAGCAAGGTGCGGATGACTTGCGGATGGTTAATTTGTACCAGCAGACTGCCGCAATCTTCTTTATGTGCATACATCGCGAGGCGCGGAACGGCTGCCAGTCCTTGTTCGCGCAAAAGGGCAGCGCAGGCCGCGTAGCCGAAGTGGTTTTCATGCGACATGTAGCTGGCTTCTCGATCGCTAAATATATCCTGGCTCCAGTAACGTGCGAGTTCTTTCACCGCCTTAGGGTCATCAGCAACAACTTTTAACCACTCTTTTGAGCGAAAATGAGTTTGCGAACATTCAAGGCTTACCAGCTCGTTGGCGATTTCGGGTTTTTCCGGGAGGTTCAGAGCAATAAAAGGGCGGCGAACTTTGGTTATTCCTGGCAGTGCGGCAATGAGTTTGTCGGCGCAACGCTGCCAGCAGGTTTCCTCTGCCAGAGAGAGATGCTTACGTAATCGGAGATCGAATTCGTTATAGGTTTCTGAGCGATAACCATAGCCATAGTCCTCGTTCTGATACTGCAATGTTACTACCAGAGGATCACTCTCATAACACCGTACAATAAACTGGCGTGCAATCACCACCTCAGTTGCATATTCCAGCCCCTCTTGTTGGACGATTTCGTCGAGCAACTGTTGGCTATCATTTTGCGCGATACAGGCTAGCGCCGCCATTGTCCGGGCCGTGATTGAGGGTTTGTGTTCGCCGATCAAGTTGATGGCCTGCGTGATGGCGGACTGCCACTCCAGTGAAAAGTTTTCATAATGCCAGACAATGTTTTTTTTCTTCTCTGCTTTTTGTAGCAATTCATCACCCAGTGTCTGAATGATGCTTTCAGTGATAACAGGTACCGGTTCGCCTGGCCAATTGCGATGGCTGAGTGGTGTTTTGCCTTTTTTATATTTCAGTTCCAGTTGGGCGTTATCCGCCAGCCACGGTAATTCCTTGTCCATGCTCTTTCCTTATTCAAACAGGGCTTCAATATCGTTAATTAGCTCGCTGGCGGTGATGGCATCGAGTACGGAGAACTGCGCTTCCTGTGTTGAATTACTCCCCCAGCCATAGCTTTCCGCTTTGCCTTCCCATAGCCACAGCTTGCTTAAGAGTTGCTCGGCACTGAGTTCGGCTGGCGACATGCCGACCGCAAAACCTTCATCGATTTCCATGATTAACGACCGGCGGCCCAGAGGTTTGATCATCCAGCCGATCCAGCCACCGTCCTGCGGTTCACCACGCATCCAGCCTTTATTTGCCAGCCCCATTACCCGACCACTCGGGCATTTTCTGCCTGCCCAGCGTGTCAGTTCGCTGGCATTGCGCTCGGCTTCTGTCAGCGCGTAACTGTTACGATCAAGCTGGCGGAACGGTGGTAACAGTTCGTAGTCGGCAAAAAGCTGCCCGAAGGCGGCAGCATCCGTCGGTGATATTTCCAGAACGTGAGGAATACCAATAGAGATATCGCCTTCCGGCAGGGTGAAAAGATCATCGTCAGCGGTGCTGTAGCTGTTATCTTCCGCTACGCGAAAGCAAGCCAGTAGCTGGTTTTCGGCGCTATAAACGCCCCAAATCAGACGGCGGGTTAAGTGGCGGACCAGCGGATGCTCAACCAGGAAGAGCTGAAAGTTTTCCGGTGACCAGCGGCGACGCAGGCACATGGCGGATTCCAGCCTTGCTACCTGCTGGGCGGCGACGGTACGCGCATCTTTTTTCAGCAATTTGTAGCGGTTAACAGCATTGTTCGCCTGTGATTCATCATCGCTTTTGTTTGGTTTGGGCAGGTCTTTCAGACGACTGCCGGAAGCGTCACGCACAAACGGTTTTAAGGTTTCATCAAAGCTGACGGTGAACTGGCGTGGGCCGAAATCCAGCAGCAACGAACCGTTATCATCCAGACCGAGATCCGGTGCTAACCGATCTTCAAGCTCCGCCACCGTGAGTTCGCGGCTCTCGGCAATGTTGGCTATTTTTTCTTTTGCCCGCTCCTGTAATGCTTTGAATTTCAGTTTCTGGGCGATGCCGTTAAGCTGCATCAGGGCGATATCACTACCGATAGCGGCGAGGATATCCAACCCAACGGTGGCACGTTTATGCTGAGATTCGCCAGGCCAGGCACGGATTAATGGCGTCAGTTTGCGGGCGGTGTCATCGTTACCGAGAACTCCTAACGCAGTGAACGCCCAACTCTCTTTCGACGGCGCGCCAGCGGTCTGCCAGGCGGTAAACAGATCCCAGGCAAATTCAGCCAGTGAGTCGGTGGTACAGGCATCTTTCACCTGCAATAATCCTGGATACAGTGCCTCTTCCTGAGGGAAGCGGAGCATTTCACCGAGGTGGAGGAGTGCGCTATCAGGCAGTGATTGGGCGTTTGCTTTTAATAACGGGCGCGTCCAGAGCGATGGCTGATAAAAGGTCGGAAGAGTGGGGATTTTTGTCGGGTGATTATCTAAGGGATCGAGCGCAAGTAGAGCGTTCACCGCATCGGTTACTTCCGGCTGGTTATAACGCCGGGCGATTTCTTGCAGCAATGGCTGATGACCGTTTTCAGTAAGCATACGCAAGGCAGCACGGGCGTTGTCCTGTGCTTCACCGGTTTTGCCGAGCGCTGCAGGCAGCAGGCCGGTAATGGCGTGTTGCGGGTATTTCAGCAGCCAGCTACGGGCATCTTGTCGTAGGGTTTTGAGTTTGTTGAAGGCGCGGGCGACGGCAGGTGCCAGCTCACTCGCTGCGAAGTAATTCGTTATGGGCAAGGCTTCCTGTGGATAGCGTGCAAGTGAGTTCACTAACCCAGGTAACCCTTTGAATCCAAAATGTAACATGGCGTATTCGGTATCGGTATGTGGAGATAGAGTAAGGGCATTCCATGCTCTTACTGCTTTCTCCAGCGGCAATGTTGTCAAAATCCCCAAATGCCAATAATGCCCGGTAGGTGAATGAAACACCTTAAATTCACTTATTAAGGTTGAATAATCTTCATTTAGCCATGCCTCAACTACCGCTTCGGGAGCTTTAATATATGTACCAGCGATCCGTCGTTGAAAACCCATCCTTGCCAACAGATTGGCAGTACTTTCTTCATGACTAACCGTGATGTGTTTTGAATACCAGATATATTTCGCCAAAAGTTGATTACTGATTTCTTCTGTCAGATAACTGATTGGCTCAATACCTAATGGTGCTAAATCCAGCACTGGAATCGGCGATTTTTTCTTTTTCGAAAGCCATGGTGGGGAGACTACTATGGCCGGCAGTAGATCGGCGCTGGCATGGTTTGAGGGCTGTGTCAGTTGTTGCTGACATGATTTCAGCACTGCAACTGCGGGTGTCGAAAGCCAGGGAATGACCTGTTCTGCTAGTGTCGGTTGCGAGATAAGCATCGTCATTAGCATAATGCGCCAACTATTCTCTTCTTTTTGCACTAGAAGTTCCGCCAGTGCTGCCAGTGCTGCGTGTGGGAACGCAGCGCAGGCTTTCGTCATTCGATCGTGACAGCGTTTAGTATGCCCGGCTACACGTATAAGCAGTGTTAATGCGAACGGATGATTGATATGACGCAACACATCGGCGCAGTAGTCACTTGCGGCATAGGGAGCAAATCGGGGCAGGGCTGTAACACCTTGCTCCTGTAATACGGTGGCTGACCATATCGCACCACAATAGTAATCATCAAAAATGGCATATGGCTCGTGATATTTTTCTAATGAGGCAAGAATATGCTCATCAGTCGCCACTATTTTTAGCCACTCAAGCGAGGGTAATTTTTTTTGCCCCAGTAGACGCTGGGCAATTTCATGTGCAATTTCTGGTTTTTCGGGTAATAACAAAGCAATTAATGGTTGCCGCCATTCTGGAATATGTGGAATTGCGGCAATAAGTTTTTGTGCACATTTTTGCCAGAGAGACTCTTCCGCCAGTGATAAATGTTTACGTAGGCGTAATTCAAAGCTGGAATATTGCTGCAAGTAATCAGGTGAAATGCCAGACGACAGGAAAACAATATTATTGTTGACATAATCCCATTCAATAGATATTTGTTGAAGATGTATTATTACATCAGTAGCATATTCCAGACCGCCTTCCTGAATAATCTGATCCATAACATCCTCACGCTCTTTATATCTTGTGCATTTCATTTCAAGTGCCGTGAGTACAGCCATTACGGGTGATGGTAGCTGTGTTGTTTTCAGGCCGTCGATCTGACTGATCGCCTGTGCGACGGTGTTTTGCCATTCTAAAGAACAGGCGCTAAAGTCAAATGTGGCTGTTTTATTATCCCGTTGCGACACACTACAGGCTAAGCGACGTAATTGGGTCAATTTGTCTGCTTGCTGAACAGGAGCTCCGGGAAAGCGGCGATGACTTAACGTGGTGTGTACAACTTCGGGCGGAAAAACGACAGCAATATCTTTCGCCAGCCATGGTAAAACAGCATCTGTATTTTTGTCAGCCGCACGGGTTTCTGCTACGAAAGAGGGTTGTTCCTGAATAATGGTGGATAAGTCCGCTACCTTGAGAGAGTCCGTTACCGTTTGGGAAGGTTGCAAAGAATTATCCTTCGCTTGCTCCACATATCCCTTCTTCACCTTCTCCGCAATCAGCTTCAGTTCCGCTTTTTCCGCCGCCGCAGCATCAGCAAAGCTTTTTACCTGGTTTTGCCCGTTAGTGCCGACTTTGCCCCAACTGATATGTAACTCGTTGCCTTGTTGCTCCACCGACCAGAATTTATGTGATTTTTCGTCCTGATAGATAAAGTGTCTCATTCTGCATCCCTGTAATTTTATCCAGTTGAATGCAGATGCTACCAGTATTTATGCGGGTTAGAGAGAGACAAAATCGCAAGAGAACAACTTTAGGAATTTATAAAGAAAAGGCGCTGTCGATGCAGCGCCTTGAAGGGGGATTATTTCACCTGATGACCCGGTTTAGCACCGGCATCCGGGCTTAGCAGGAAGATATCTTTCCCACCAGGACCAGCAGCCATTACCATGCCTTCGGAGATACCGAAGCGCATTTTACGTGGTGCCAGGTTAGCCACCATAATGGTGTGACGACCAATTAGTGCTTGCGGATCCGGGTAAGCAGAACGAATGCCGGAGAAGACATTGCGTTTTTCACCGCCGAGATCCAGCGTCAGGCGCAGCAGTTTGTCAGAACCTTCAACAAACTCTGCGTTTTCAATCAGCGCCACGCGCAGGTCAACTTTAGCAAAGTCGTCAAAGGTGATGGTTTCCTGAATCGGGTCGTCTGCCAGCGGGCCAGTAACTGGCGCGGCAGTAGCTTTCACTTCTTCTTTAGACGCTTCCACCAGTGCTTCCACCTGTTTCATGTCGATACGGTTATACAGTGCTTTGAACGGATTCACTTTATGGCCCAGCAGCGGTTGCTGGATGCCATCCCAGGTCAGTTCCGTATTCAGGAATGCTTCCGCACGTTCTGTCAGTTTCGGCAGTACCGGTTTCAGGTAAGTCATCAGCACGCGGAACAGGTTAATGCCCATAGAGCAAATCGCCTGCAGATCGGCATCGCGACCTTCCTGCTTCGCCACCACCCACGGAGCCTGTTCATCGACATAGCGGTTAGCCAGGTCAGCCAGCGCCATGATTTCACGGATAGCTTTACCAAATTCGCGGCTTTCCCACGCTTCACCAATCACTTCAGCGGCATCAGTGAAGGTTTTGTACAACTGCGGGTCAGCCAGTTCGCTTGCCAGCACGCCGTCAAAACGCTTGTTGATAAAGCCCGCATTACGAGAGGCCAGGTTAACCACTTTGTTAACGATATCGGCATTCACGCGCTGAACGAAATCTTCCAGGTTGAGATCGATATCATCAATGCGCGAAGACAGTTTGGCGGTGTAGTAGTAGCGCAGGCTGTCGGCGTCAAAATGATTCAGCCAGGTGCTGGCTTTAATAAAGGTGCCGCGAGACTTGGACATTTTCGCGCCGTTCACCGTCACATAGCCGTGAACAAACAGGTTGGTCGGCTTGCGGAAGTTGCTGCCTTCCAGCATGGCAGGCCAGAACAGGCTGTGGAAGTAAACGATATCTTTACCGATGAAGTGATACAGCTCGGCAGTGGAATCTTTCTTCCAGTATTCATCGAAGCTTACGCTGTCGCCGCGCTTGTCACACAGATTCTTGAAAGAGCCCATATAGCCAATCGGTGCGTCCAGCCAGACATAGAAATATTTGCCCGGCGCGTTCGGAATTTCAAAACCGAAATAAGGCGCGTCGCGGGAGATATCCCACTGTTGCAGGCCAGATTCAAACCACTCCTGCATTTTATTTGCCACCTGCTCCTGCAACGCACCGCTGCGGGTCCATGCCTGCAGCATTTCGCTGAAAGAGGGCAGATCAAAGAAGAAGTGTTCAGAATCACGCATTACCGGGGTAGCACCAGAAACCACCGATTTCGGCTCGATCAGTTCAGTCGGGCTGTAGGTCGCGCCGCAGACTTCGCAGTTATCGCCGTATTGATCCGGGGATTTACATTTCGGGCAGGTGCCTTTTACAAAACGGTCCGGCAGGAACATGCCTTTTTCCGGATCGTACAGCTGAGAGATGGTGCGGTTTTTAATAAAACCGTTTTCTTTCAGACGAGAGTAGATAAGTTCTGACAACTGGCGATTCTCTTCGCTGTGCGTCGAGTGATAGTTGTCATAGCTGATGTTAAAGCCTGCGAAATCAGTCTGATGTTCCTGACTCATTTCGCCAATCATCTGCTCCGGGGTGATACCAAGCTGCTGAGCTTTAAGCATGATCGGCGTGCCGTGGGCATCGTCGGCGCAGATGAAGTTGACCTCGTGGCCGCGCATTCGCTGGTAACGGACCCAGACATCAGCCTGGATGTGCTCCAGCATATGGCCGAGGTGGATTGAGCCGTTAGCGTACGGCAGTGCGCACGTCACCAGAATTTTCTTCGCGACTTGAGTCATAGTAGGCATTACTTCTTAATAGTGAAAAGGGCTTAGATAGTACCAAATGGGAAAATGTTAAGTAAGTACTTCTCTATATTCTTCAGGTAAACTATCAGCTGATGGTTTATCTATACAAAAAAGGAGTCGGGATGAACGAACAATCCCAGGCCAAATCACCAGAAGCCTTGCGCGCAATGGTCGCCGGGACACTGGCCAATTTTCAGCACCCAACCCTGAAGCATAACCTCACAACGCTGAAAGCGTTGCACCATGTCGCCTGGATGGACGACACGCTGCATGTGGAACTGGTTATGCCATTCGTCTGGCATAGCGCGTTCGAAGAGTTAAAAGAGCAATGTAGCGCCGAACTGCTGCGCATCACCGGAGCGAAAGCTATCGACTGGAAACTGTCGCATAACATAGCCACTCTGAAACGCGTGAAGAATCAGCCGGGAATTAACGGCGTGAAGAACATTATCGCGGTCAGTTCCGGTAAAGGTGGCGTGGGTAAATCCTCCACGGCGGTAAACCTGGCGTTGGCACTGGCGGCAGAAGGGGCGAAAGTCGGCATTCTGGACGCCGATATCTACGGCCCATCAATCCCTACCATGCTGGGCGCAGAAAATCAGCGTCCAACTTCGCCGGACGGTACCCATATGGCACCGATTATGTCTCATGGCCTGGCAACCAATTCAATTGGTTATCTGGTCACTGACGACAATGCGATGGTGTGGCGTGGCCCAATGGCGAGCAAGGCGTTAATGCAAATGTTGCAGGAAACCTTGTGGCCGGATCTCGACTATCTGGTGCTTGATATGCCGCCAGGTACCGGTGACATTCAATTGACACTGGCACAAAACATTCCAGTAACTGGCGCGGTAGTGGTCACCACCCCGCAGGACATCGCGTTGATCGATGCGAAAAAAGGCATTGTGATGTTCGAGAAAGTCGAGGTTCCGGTGCTCGGTATTGTCGAGAACATGAGTGTGCATATTTGCAGTAACTGTGGTCACCATGAGCCGATTTTCGGTACCGGTGGTGCAGAGAAACTGGCCGAGAAATACCACACGCAGCTGCTGGGGCAGATGCCGTTACACATCTCCTTACGTGAGGATCTCGATAAAGGCACGCCAACGGTTATCAGCCGTCCTGAGAGCGAATTTACCGCTATCTACCGCCAGCTGGCTGACCGCGTTGCAGCTCAGCTCTACTGGCAGGGTGAAGTCATTCCAGGCGAGATTTCCTTCCGCGCGGTCTAACGCGTATTAACCATTCTGGTTATTCTTCATACACCGCAGAGATGTTACATTGATGCGGTGTATTTGTTTTTGCAACATTAATGAACACTTATTTAATGTTGCGAATATTCTGCGGACCTTCGTCCGAAACTCTACAAAGTCGATTGATCGTACCGGCGATGCTTCATTATCATCCTTCGTGGCTGTGTAGTGGATGTACAGCTATAGTTTGTTATGCACTCATTCTTTCCAGGCATAACCTTTACTACAGGGATAACGTTCAATGAATAAGTACTGGCTGTCAGGAATTATTTTTCTTGCCTATGGATTGGCTTCTCCCGCGTTCTCTTCAGAAACTGCCACATTAACGATTAATGGTAGGATCAGTCCCCCGACATGCAGTATGGCTATGGTTAATGGTCAACCTCAACAGCATTGTGGTCAGTTAACGTATAATGTTGATACCCGTCATCAGGTTTCTTCGCCAGTTAAAGGTGTAACGACGGAAGTGATTGCTGCAGATAGCGATAGCAAACGTCGAATCGTGTTAAACCGCTACGATTAATTTGCCACCCTGGTTTTAATCGGATTTAGAAAGCTTAAATCATTTACATGAATGGTTTAAGCTTTTTTTATTGATATTAATAATACCATTTATAGAAATCCACATTAATTAATAGATTTGATAAATATTTAATGTGCTTAAGTATTTGTTGTGTTTATATTGCAATAGTTAATTTGCTTTAAATCAATAAAACAATGTGTTTACATTGCGGCAACTTTTTTGGTGTGAGAAATTTGTTTCCAAGAGATACAGACTCTTAACAACCAAAAATAGATTTTATTAAGGAGCATATTATGAAACGTTCAATTATTGCTGCCGCTGTTTTTTCTTCTTTTTTTATGAGCGCTGGGGTATTTGCCGCAGACGTTGATACCGGAACATTAACCATTAAAGGGAATATTGCAGAATCTCCGTATAAATTCGAAGCGGGTGGCGATTCAGTAAGTATTAATATGCCAACTGTACCAACCACTGTCTTTGAAGGTAAAGCTAAATACTCGACCTATGATGATGCAGTCGGTGTAACCAGCAGCATGTTAAAAATTAGCTGTCCGAAAGAAGTTGCTGGTGTAAAACTCTCGTTGATTACCAACGATAAAATAACCGGAAACGATAAGGCGATAGCCAGTAGCAACGATACCGTGGGTTATTATCTCTATTTAGGTGATAACAGCGATGTCCTGGATGTTTCTGCACCTTTCAACATCGAGAGTTATAAAACAGCGGACGGTCAATATGCCATTCCGTTTAAAGCAAAATATCTGAAACTGACAGATAACTCAGTGAATTCAGGTGATGTGTTATCTTCCCTGGTTATGCGTGTGGCGCAGGATTAATAAATAAAATTGCAAGATTCTTCAGGTAATTAACATGGCCGCTATCCCCATGGCGGCCTTTTAATTTAAGAGGCATTAAGATGAAAGGATTATTAGCTTTACTCATTTCTTCTATGGTCCTTCCTGCACATGCCGGTATTGTTATCTACGGGACGCGTATTATTTACCCGGCAGAGCACAAAGAAGTGATGGTGCAGTTGATGAACCAGGGAAATCGTTCTTCGCTGATGCAGGCGTGGATTGATGATGGCGATACGTCATTACCACCAGAAAAAATTCAGGT
>OLHG01000897.1_pt1 | contig 19918 bp, 20 predicted proteins | sample 1605971 | NCBI WGS metagenome assembly OLHG01 (sample SAMN03283289) | human gut metagenome | biome: human-associated habitat; material: feces | host: Homo sapiens | place: Peru | collected 2012 | reverse complement strand
CGATATTCCAGTAGTAGGAATAACTGGTTCAGTAGGAAAAACTAGTACTAAAGATATTATAGCAAGTGTTCTTTCAAAAAAATATAAAGTATTAAAAACAGAAGGAAATTACAATAACCATATAGGAGTACCACTAACTGTTTTAAAATTAGAAGATCATACAGCATTAGTAATTGAAATGGGTATGAATAATCTAGGAGAAATAAGTAATTTATCAAAAATTGCAAGACCAACTATATCAGTTATTACAAATGTAGGAACGGCTCATATTGGTAATTTAGGAAGTAGAGAAAATATATTAAAAGCCAAATTAGAAATACTTGATGGTATGACTAATAAAGTATTAGTTATTAATAATGATAATGATTTATTGCACGAATTTGCAAAAAATCATAAAGATATAAAATTTATTACTTATGGTGCATATGAAGAAAGTGATTATAAAGCGTTTAATATAAAAAGTGATAAAAATAGTAGTAAATATAATATTAATATATCTAATAATACTTATGAAATAGATGTTCTTGTACCAGGAAGTCATTTTGTTTTAAATAGTTTATGTTCTCTTGCAGTAGGAACTTACTTTGATATTGATATTAATGATATAAAGGATGGTATTAAAAATTTTGAACTTACAAAAAGAAGAATGGAAATAGATGTATATAATGATGTTACTATAATAAATGATTGTTACAATGCAAATTTAGATTCAATGAGTAGCGCTATTAATTATTTAAATACTCTAGAAGATAGAAAAATAGCAGTACTAGGAAGTATGTTAGAACTTGGAGATTATTCTAAAGAAATACACGAAAAAATAGGCAGTATTTTATTAAATAGTAATATAGATATAATTATACTTGTAGGTAGTGAAATGCTTCATGCATATAATTTATTAAAAGATGCAAATAGACCTAATATATATTACTTTGATAAGAATATTGATGCTATTAATTTATTAAAATCTCTAATAAAAAAGAAAGATAACATCTTAATAAAAGCGTCATCTACTATGAAGTTTATCGATATTTTTAATAGTATAAAAGAATATTTAAATTAAGCATGTAAAGTGCTTTTTTTAATGAAATTTAATACTTTATTTATATATTCTTAAGGTTATTATGATAACCTTATTTATGTAAAAATAGTTTTTTAAAAATAAAAAATTAAATGTATAAGTTTAATTGAAATAAAGATTTAACTATGATATTATTTTATTAGATTAGAAAGATGTGAGCAGTATGAAAGTTTTAAAAATAATAGGAAAATTTTTTAGTTTTATAGGAGTTTTTTTGCTTGTTTTATTAGTAACTGTATATTCAATGGGTCTTATATTTTGTTATGGACCTAGTACACATGCAAGAAATCTTTTTGTAACAACTTTACTAGAAACAGGACAAATGAAGTTTGTAGTTAATTTATTTATGTCTAAAGATAAAATTAAAGAAGTAGTAGATTCAAATAGTATGAAAAGTTTAGACACTGAAATAGATGATGATTTAATAAAAATAGATGATAAAATCGATAAAGACGGGATTGAATTAAAAGAAGTGTCAGGAAGTACATATTATGCAAAAATGATTATTGTAAATGATCCATCTAGAGTAAAACTTGCGAGTATTTATGATGGTTCTTGGAAAGAGTATGGAGTTACTTTAGATAAGCTTGTAAATGATGCAAATGCTTTCGCAGGTGTTAATGGAGGACTTTATTTCTCTAGTGGTAACAAAGGTGGTAAACCAATGGGACTTGTTGTAAAGGATGGTAAGATAGAATACAATAATCCATCAGGCATAAGAGGAATGTACTTAATTGGTTTTAATGAAGATAACCTTCTTAAAATAATTGATTTAGATGGTAAAAATAAAGATCAAGTAGAAAAAGTAATAAAAGATGAAAAAATAAGAGATGCTGTTGCATTTCAAGAAGAAGCAAGTGATGCAAATAATCATTTTGTAAAATTAATAATTAACGGCGAAAAAAGAGAAGTTAAAGGTGGAGGTTCTGGAGCAAATCCAAGAACTGCGATTGGGCAAAGAAAAGATGGTTCAGTAATTCTTTTAGTAACAGATGGTCGTGGAGCAAATGGACACTTAGGAGCAACTGCATCAGATTTAATTGAATTAATGGCAGAGTATGGAGCAGTAAATGCTGCTAATATAGATGGAGGATCATCTTCGTCAATGTTCTATGATGGAAAATATGAAATGACTTCTGTAACATTATACTATTCCAATTCATCATGGAGACTTCCAACAGGATTTATAGTAGAAAAGAGGTAGTAAAATGGCAAGATTAAAAATAGTTAGTAGATGGAAAAGAAAATCAACATACAAAAAAGCATTAAGCATTTTTACACTTCTTTTAGTAGTGCTTGGAATTGCCTTTCTAATTTACGTTTATAAAAGTATGGTCGTATATGAAAGAAATTTAGTAGATAATTATATTAAATATTTGTGCGAAAGCGGAAAAATAGGTAGTGAAATAAGTGATAATGAATTTGAAATTAGTAAGTACGAAGTAAAAAATGCTAGTATAAAGGATGGTTTAAAGAAATTACTCAAGAGTAAAGACATTACATATAAAAAGAATAGCAAATTATCTATTGATGGTATTTATGCTTATGATATTTATAATAAAGATTTAAAAATAGCAACAGTAGAATTAAAAGAAAAAAATAGTTATACTAAAATGGCAATACTTACTATAACTGAATGGGATGTAGTAAATATTAACACAGATTTTAAAAATGGAATATATAGCTATGAAATAAGCATACCAAGTGATTATAAATTATATATAAATAATACTGAAGTACCAGATGGAGATATTTTAGAAACTGGTGATGTTAAAGGGCTTGAGAGATTAACAGAACACGTAAGTATTGCTCCAAGTAATACTTATAACATAACGAATTTAGTATATGAACCAAAAATAATAATAAAAGATAAAGATGGAAATGATATGTCTTATAAAGTAGAAGATAATAAGATAGTTATTAGTCCAAAATTTAAAGAATATAAAACTTTTGATGAAATGAAGAGTACTTTAAAAGAAAGTTTTGATGTTTTAAAATTAGCAGAAGATTGGAGTCTATTCTTAACAGATGATTTAAATGGATCTTATCATGGTTTTAATAAATTGACACCATATTTAATTGATAAAACATATATGTACAAAATGGCATATAACTGGAGTCATAATGTTGATATTACTTTTGTAAGTAATCATAGATTAAAAAATCCAGTATTTACGAATGAATCAGTAGAAGATTGTATAGCTTATAATGATTTAGCATTCTCATGTGTAGTAAAATTAGAAAAAAATATGATTGTAAATAGAGAAGATAAAGTAGATAAAATGAACGATAGATTATATTTTATTTACTATAATAATGGTTACAAATTAGTAGATATGGAAGCGATAAGATAATGAAAGATATTTTTATAATAGTACCTACATACGATCCAGATGAAGAAATAATGGCTAAATTCATGAATGAACTAAAAAAAGAATTTAAAAATATATGTATTGTAAATGACGGAAGTAATAAAAGTCATAACAAATTTTTTGAAGATTTTAAAAAAGATGGAATACTTGTTTTAAATCATTATGTTAATTATGGAAAAGGAAGAGCAATAAAAACTGCATTTAATTATTTATTAAATAATTATCCAAATATTGCAGGATGTGTCACTTGTGATTGTGATGGACAACATAGTGTAAGTGATATAAAAAAATTAGCCAAAGAAGTAATAGAAAATCCAAATAAGTTAATATTAGGAGTAAGAAACTTTGATAATGATAATGTTCCTAAAAAGAGTAAATATGGAAACAAAATAACAAGAAATATATTTAAATTATTTATTGGTATTGATATTAGTGATACTCAAACAGGTTTAAGAGGTTTTGGAAAAGAATTAATGATAAATTTCGTTACAACTTCTGGAGAAAGATATGAGTACGAAACAAACATGTTAATTGAATGTAAAGAAAAAAGTATTAAAATAAAAGAAGTAGAGATTGAAACTATTTATTTAAATAACAATGCAACCAGTCACTTTAATCCATTAAAAGATTCAATAAAAATTTATAAATTATTTTTAAAATATTTTATAGTAGCATTCTCATCATTTGTATTAGACATAATATTATTTATTTGTTTCTTTAATATACTTACTATAAATAGTAAAATTTTGGGAGCAACAATACTTGCAAGAGTAGTATCTTCAATTTACAATTACTTAATTAATAGTAATTTAATATTTAAAGAAATGAGCTTAAAAACCTTATTAAAGTATTATTTACTTGCAGTAATCCAAATGATTATATCAGGATGTTTTGTTACTTATTTATTCAATTTATTAAATATAAATGTAGTATTAATAAAAATAGTAATAGACTTTATTATATGGATAATAAATTTAATAATACAAAGAGAATTTGTATTTAAAGAGGAGTAAATATGAAAGATAAAAAAAATATTATAATTATTATACTTAGTGTGTTGTTTATTGCCCTTTGTGTACTAGTAAAATTAGATTTACTAAGCAATATAGACGAAAGTGTATACAAATTAATTACTTATAATATGAATGGTACAACTACAAAAATATACAAAATAATTACTTTTTTTGGAAGTACAAAATTTATGGTAGGATTATGTGTATTATTACTAGTATTATTTATTATATTGAAGAAAAATATTTATGGATACATAATAAGTGGAACATTAATTTTCTCTACAATAATGAATAATGTAATAAAAGTAATTATAAGAAGAGAAAGACCAATACACATGATAGTAAAAGAAACTACGTTTTCATTTCCGAGTGGACACACAATGGCTTCAGTATCAATGTATGGTATATTAATATATTTAATAAATAAAAGTAATATGAATAAGAAATTAAAAATAGTTTTAAGTATAATTCTTGGTTTAATACCACTTATGGTAGCAACTAGTAGAATATACTTAGGAGCACATTATTTCAGTGATATACTTGGAGCAATAATACTTTCTACAATAGTATTACTTATTACAACCAAATTTATTGAAGATAAAAAAATTATTTAATTATTAATTTTATTAAAAAAGTATCAATTATATGGACGCAACCAATTGGTGCTTTTTTTAATTTGCAAAAAATGTTAAATTTTGGGTATAAGGAGGTGACGTAGTATGAAAAAGATAAAATATGTTATTTGTGGTTTTATATTCTTCTTAGTTTGTGGTTTTGTTGTTAATGCTGCGATGCAAACAGTAAAAAATGTAACTAATCATAGTGTGGAATCAGGATTAGGAAATGCTTATGTTAATTTAAAATCAAATTATGACTATGCAGCTGTAAGAACAAGCCCAACTAAAGTCGGAAGCGGAACAAAAAAGACAGTAATAATAGGCTATAAAAATAGTAATGGTACTTTAATTAATAGAACTAGTAAAACAATAGCCATATCAACTGATGTAAGCAGAACAGCAAATCTTGGCAAATTAACAAAAGGAACTTGGGTAATAAGGAATAATGCCTTTGAAGGTAATACAAATTACGCTGGTTGGTCAGGAACATTAACTGTTGTTTCATCAAATCAAGAAATTTATTTTTAATAATTATTCAAGCATTTAAATTTAATATATTTAAATGCTTGAAAAAATAGTGTATATTATTACTAAAGGAGTTTATCATGGTTGAATTAAAAAATATAAATATGACTTTTAAAAAAAATAAAAAAGAAATAGAAGTTCTAAAAAATATTAATTATAAATTTGAAAGCGGAAAAACTTATGTTATAATTGGACCATCTGGTTCAGGAAAGTCAACTTTAACTAAGATAATAGGTTTACTGTTGAAACCTACAAGTGGAAATGTATTAATAGATAATGAATACGTAAATTATGCTAAGAAAAATAGCGATGAAAGGTCTTTAATAAGAAATAAAAAAATAGGCTTTATCTTTCAATCATTTTATTTAAATCCATATATGAAAGCCAATGAAAATGTCTTACTCCCTTGTTATTTAAGTAGCGAAAAAGAAAAAGAAAAACGAGCTTATGAACTTTTAAAAAAGATGAACTTAGAAGGAAGAGAAGAACATTTTCCAAAAGAATTATCTGGTGGAGAGTCACAAAGAGTAGCAGTAGCAAGAGCCCTCATAAATAATCCTAATATTATTCTCGCTGACGAGCCAACTGGATCTTTAGACAGTGAAAATGAAATAAATATTTTAAACATTTTAAAAGATTTATCAAAAGAGGGAAAATGTGTAATCATTGTAACACATAGTAAAACTGTTGAAAAATATGCAGATGTTATTTTAAAAATTGAAAATCATACATTAAAGGAAATTAAACATGAAATACGTAAAAATAATAAGTAAAGAAATATTTAGAAAGAAAACTATTTTTTATAATTTTATCTTTGTCTTTTTGTTAACTATTACAGTGTTTATAATATCTACTTATAAAAATAGTGTACTAAGTTATAAAAAGAACATAATAAATATGAATCCTGAATTTAATAGCTTAACTATATATCCAAATGAATCTGAAAATTTTGAAATGGTTAAAGAAAAAATTAAAAATATTCCAAATATAAAATTAATTACTAAAAGCTATGCTTACGATGCGTGGGGGAGTGTTAATTTAGAAAATAATAAAAGCGAAGATAATACTATAAGATTATTAGTAGCAAATAATGATACTATTCCAAAGATTATAAAAGGAGAAAATTTTTCAAATAATAAAGAAGGATTTTTGATTTGTCCACGTTATATGTTTTTTTCAACCGATGATAATATATTAAATAATACAAATAAAAATGATTATAATGATATGAAAAAATACTTGAATAAAAATATTACCTTTAAATATCATTCAAATAAAGGTACTATAAAATTTGAAAAAGAATTTAAAATAATTGGAATTTTTGATAATCCAAGTTATAAAGAATCATTATTCACTTGTTATACAACAATTGGGGCTTTAAATGAAATAAATGAAAATGCATATAAAGATGATATTGATGTAGATGGGACACCTAGTATTGATAATCAAACATCAATATTTATAAGAATTAATGATTTAACTAAAATTGATAATGTAAAAAAAGAATTAACAAAAATTGGTTATAAAGCAGATGACAATGCCATTATAATTCCGGAATATTTTGAAAATATTAATTCATGGTGTACAAATATAGAACTAACTTCATTTATTATCTTATTTGTTTTATTAGTTATTTTATTTATAAAATATTCTTTTGAAGAAAAAGAATATTATAAATTACTCAAATACTTAGGATACAATAATAAAGACAGAATTATTATTTCAACTTTATCATATTTTTTAATATTGCTAATATCATTTATATTATCAATGGTAGTATTCTCTTTATTTTTTGTGTTTGTAAACATTTTTATAAAAAATCATCCATTTATAATGAATGGCTTTAAAATAATATTTGATTTTAATGTATTATTTAAAATTGCTATTGTGGTATTATTAACTACTATTCTTTGTCTGATTAGTAATTTAATTATTATAAAGGATGATAACAATGTTTAATATATTAAAAGCCACTTTTAGAAATAAATTAAAATATATTATATTTGTTGTTTTAATATTTATAATAAGTATATTATTTTTAGTACTAACAAATGAAATAAATATTTCTTATAAAGAATATAAAAATATAATTGATAAAAAAAATAATCCTTTATATTTAATTGACGTAAGAGCAGAAGAAAAATTAAAAGAAAATAAACACATTATAAAAAAAGAAAAAGACAATAATGATTACTTAGTAAAATTTGATACATTAGAAAATGGCGAAAAATTTTGCGAAAAACTAATTGAAGAAAATATATTTTGCAGTAAATATGAAGATATAGATTATGAATTAGCTGAAGAATTAGAAAATATAGTATTATATAGATTACTATTTCTAACAATTATAGTATTTATTTTAATTATAGTAATTATATTTATTAATAAAAATATAAATTCAAATGATAAAAAAAATATTATTCTTTATTTAACGTTAGGTACTACCTCTAAATTTATACATACTTATATATTTATTAGAAATACTATAATTTTTATAATTGCTTTAATTTTTGTAGCTATAATTAGTTGGAGCTTATCTGTTTTTAATTTAATAAATTATTTAATTCTGTTGATTTTAATTTTAATAATAAATATTTTTTGCACACTTATGTTTTATAAAAACGTTAGGAACATAAATAATATAGACTTATATTTGTAGAAATAGTGAGGTAAATAATGAACTACTCAATCGGAAATTTTTTGAAAGAATTAAGAGAATCATCCCATTTGACACAACAGGAATTAGCAGATAAAATATCAATAAGTAGACAATCCATTTCAAAATGGGAGCTAGGAAAATCATTGCCTGATCATATAATGCTTGTGAAACTTAGTAAAATATTTAATGTATCAATTGAAGAAATATTATTAGGTGAAAGAAAAAAAATGGAAGAGGTTGTTGTAGAACTATACAACAGCAATAGGAAAAAATCAAAAATAATTAGAGTTAATTTTATTATTTTGATTATGCTAACATTGATTTTTCTAATATACTACTTTTTAAGTGAATTCAATAAAACAAAAGTATATTTTATAAGTGCTAAAAATGATAATTTTAATATAAGCAATGGCATTTTTTTGAAAACAAAAGAAAAAATATTTATGATACCAGGAATTATTGATAATAAAAATAACAAAAATATTAAAGGTTATGAGTTGATTATTAAAGATAAAGAAATAAATCAAAGCATTATTAAAATAAATGATTTAGCAAAGATATTAATTAGTAATAGAAATAGTAAGGAATTATTCGATTTTCATAGAGTAGAAGAGCAAATAAAGAATATGTATTTAAGAGTTTATAATGATACAACCTATGAAGATATTAAACTAAATTTTATTTTAAGTTATAAAAATAATCGAATAATTTATAACAATAAAGTATCAGACGAAAAAAATATTGCTGAAATACCTACAGAAAATGATAATTTAATAATAACTATGCTAAAAAAGTTTAATGAAGAAAATGATTATTTATTTAAAAGTTATGATTTTGAAAAACATAAATTATCTTATAAATATTTAAAAAAAGATAATGTTTTAATAATAGAAAAAATCATAAATAATAAAATGCAAGAAAAGTGGAAATATGATTTACTTAAAAATCAATTACTTTATACCAGTTTGAAAAATGATATAGATAGAAAAGAATGTACTCTAGACGACTATGAATACTACATTTTCAAAGAAAATATTAAAATAATAACTGAGAATAATTAAATTATTTGTAGTAAAGAAATAATGGTTTTCTCCTATTTTATAAAATAGCTCACCATTAGAATATTTAAAGGCATTATTGGATGCAGTCAATTGGTGCTTTTTTTAATTTGTAAAAAATGTTAAAATTTAAATAGTGGAGGGTAACAATGAAAACGAAACTTAAATATTTTGTGCATGGAACAACTTATGATAATGCTAGCAAAAAGTGTTCAGGATGGAAACAGGTAGAACTAAATGAACTAGGTAAAGAACAAGCTGCTAATTTAGGCAAAGTTAATTCAGATATAAAATTTGATGTTATTTTTACATCTGATTTAGTAAGAGCAATAGAGAGTGCAAATATCGCTTTTCCAAACGTATTAAAAATTCAAGATAAGAGATTAAGAGAGTGCAATTATGGAGATTTAGATGGTGAAGATAAACATCTTATAGTTTATGAAGAACACATTGATGAACCTTTTCCAAACGGAGAATCTTTAAAAGATGTTGAAAAAAGAATTAGAAATTTTATTGATGATGTACTAAAAGAATATAAAGGAAAGACTATTGGTATTGTAGCTCATAGAGCACCACAATTAGCATTTGAAGTTATTACTAAAAATATTAGTTGGGAAAAGGCAAATGCATGTGATTGGAGAAAAACAGGAGATTGGCAACCTGGTTGGTGGTATGATATTGATTAAATAAAATATAGTTTCTATTAAACAAAATATGGGCACTTTGAATTTTGTTTTTGTTCATTAAAATAATAACTGGAAATAATTAAATATTTATAGTACAATATATAAAGTATGAGGTATATGATATGAAAAAAATATTAGTTTTATTAATTAGTTTATTTATGCTTAGTAGTTGCAGTTTTAATAGCAAAAAATTGGAAAATGCTACTATATATACAACAGTTTATCCAGTAAAATATATTACTGAATATTTATATGGTACTGATGGTACAATTGAAAGTATTTATCCAAGTGATGCAAATTTTGAAGAATATTCTCTAACAGAAAAACAAATTGAAGAATATTCTAAAGGAGATTTATTTGTATACATGGGTGTTGGAAATGAAAAAGAAACTGCTAAAACATTCTTAAACAAAAACAATAAATTATTAATTATTGATGCAACTTATGGATTAAACTATAAAAACTCAATCGAAGAATTATGGCTTGCTCCAAATAACTTTTTAATGCTTGTAAAAAATATTAAAGGTTCTCTAGATGAATATATAGATAACACTGTAAAAAAAGATGACATAAAAAGTAAATATGATGAATTATATGAAAAAGTAAGTTGGTTGGATGCAGAACTTAGAAGTATTGGTAAAAATGCCAAGAAAAATGAAGATTATACTTTAATAGTAGCAACTAATAAATTTAAATTTTTAGAGACATATAATTTTAATGTTATTTCAATTGAAGATATAGAAAAAAGTCAAAATGAAACTAGCATAAGTGAATTAAAAAATAAATTTAAAACATCTAAATATTCAAAAATTTTAAATTTAAAAGATGACAAAACAAGTGATTTAGTAAATGAACTTACAAGTAAATATGGAGCTACTTTAGTAAATTATGATAGTATTAAATCAACTACAGATACAGCAAGTGATTATGTATCAATGCAATACGAAAATATAGCAACTATAAGAAACTACCTTGAAAAATAGCCTAGAAACTACCTCTAGGCTTTTAAAATATTGTAAAATTTGTCTATTTTTAGTATACTTGAAGTGGTGAGATGTATGAATTTAACTAGTACAAATAATGAAAAAGTTAAATTTTGGGAAAAGTTAAAAATTAAAAAGTATAGAGACAAGGAAAAATTATTTTTAATCGAAGATGAGCATTTAGTTAATATCGCTCTTGAAAAAAACATTGTTAAAGAAATATTAGTTTTGGAAGAAAAAAAGTATAATGTTCCAACATTTATAGTAAATGAAAAAATAATGAAACAATTGACCAGTCAAGTAACAACCCCAAAAGTTGTAGCAGTATGTCATATGTTAAATGAACAAAATCCAGAAGGTAATATAATTCTTTTAGATAATATTCAAGATCCAGGTAATTTAGGAACAATTATTAGATCAGCTTCAGCATTTAATTTTGATACCATAGTATTAAGTAATAATTCAGTAGATTTATATAATCCCAAAGTAATAAGAGCAACTGAAGGGATGATTTTTAATGTTAATGTTATAAGAACAGATTTAGAAAAATTCATAATTGAGTATAAAAATAATGTTACATTTATTACAACTGATGTTAATGATGGAGAAGATATAAGAAAAATACCACACGAACATATTGCTTTAGTAATCGGTAATGAAGGTAATGGCGTTAGAAAAGAAATAGCAGATTTATGTTCTAAAAAAATAAACATAAAGATGAATAAAAACTGTGAAAGTTTAAATGCTGGTGTCTGTGCTAGTATTTTAATGTATGAGGTAAATTATGAATGATTTTGTTTTAATTGGAAAAATTGTAAATACCTTTGGAATTAAAGGAGAATTAAAATTAAAAAGTGATTTTAATTATATAGAAAAAGTATTAGTTAATGGTTTTAAATTATATATTGGACCTTCTTATGAACTTGCTATCTTTAATAGTTTTCGTATTCATAAAGGATACTATATGATAAAATTAAATGGTTATGATAATATAAATGATGTATTGAAGTATAAAGGATTAAATGTATTTGTTAAAAGAGAAGATTTAAATTTAAAAAGTGATGAATATTTATTCAGTGATTTAATTGGATATGAAGTTTATGATAATGATTTGTTTATTGGTATAGTAAAAGACTATATTATAAATAATGTAACTTATTTAAAAGTCACACTTAATAAAAAAGATTTCTTTATTCCAATGGTTCAAGAGTACATAAAAAAAATAGATAAAGAAGAAAAAAGAATTACTACTAATAGAGGAAGTGAATTAATATTATGAAAATAGATATACTTACTTTATTTCCAAAAATGTTTGAAGGTTTTTTAAATGAATCAATTATTAAAAGAGCAATTAATGGAAAATTTGTAGAAATAAATGTTACAGATTTCAGAAAATATTCTAAGTTAAATAACGAACAAGTTGATGACACTCCATACGGCGGTGGTGGAGGAATGGTACTTATGTGTGATCCAGTAGTAAGTGCAATTGAAGATAAAAAAAGTGATGAATCCTTAGTAATATTAATGACTCCACAAGGAGAAAAATATACTGAAAATGTTGCTAAAGAATTAAAAGAATATAAACATTTAATTATAGTATGTGGTCATTATGAAGGTTACGATGAAAGAATCAGAAGTTTTGTTGATAAGGAAATAAGCATTGGAGATTTTATTTTAACTGGAGGAGAAATACCTGCTATGGCAGTAACAGATTCGATAGTAAGATTACTTCCAGGAGTTATAAAAGAAGATTCTTATCATAATGAATCATTTGAAGGTAATCTTCTAGATTTTCCAACATATACAAGGCCAGCAGAATACAGAGGTTTAAAAGTACCGGAAGTATTATTGAATGGTAATCATAAAAAAATTAATGAATATAGAAAAGAAGAGCAAATAAAAAGAACTAAGGCAAGAAGACCAGATTTAATGGGGGATAGTAATGAATAATTTTAAAAAAGTAAAAAGTAGTTTAGATATAATTGATATTGATTATAAAGATGCATTAGAAATAAAATTAGATGACGCTACCGTAAAAATATATGATGATGAAATTAGATTAAAAGTTTTAAATAAAACATTTGATAAAACATACAGAATGTTATTATCATTAATATTAGATGTTGAAACTGGAGATGAGAATGGAAACGAAATTATTTTAACTATTGAAGAAGAAATAAAAAAATTAAAATTATTTTTAAGAAATTATGGAAAATTTTTATCTAAAGAAGAATTAAAAAAATATCAAAAAATGATTATGATACTTGAAGAAAAAGTACCAGAAAGAAAAAAAAGAGGAAGATAATAATGTCATCTAAAATAGATTTACATATTCACTCAACTTCATCTGATGGAATTTTCACTCCTAAAGAAATACTTGAAAAAGTAAGAAAGAAAAAAATAAAGTATTTTAGTATTACAGATCATGATAATATAGATTCAATAAAACTAATAAGAAAAGAAAACTTAAATAAAATAAATTACATTAGTGGAGTAGAAATAAGTGCCTATTATGATTATTATGGTATACACATTTTAGGTTATTTTATAGATGGAGATACAACTAGACTTGAAAGTTTATTAAAAAAAATTAAAAGTAATCGAAAAAAAAGAATGCAAGAAATATTAGATACTTTAAAAATAAAAAGTGATATAGAGATAAAAAATGATGACTTAGATGATTTAATGAGTTCAAACAATATTGGTAAAAAGAAATTAGGAAGTATTTTATTAAAATATAATTTAGGCAAAGATTACATTGAGGTTAGAGATAAGTTTTTAACAGGTATGCATTGTAAGACAAGTTATAGAGAAAGTATAATTGATGTAAGTGATGCCATAAAAGAAGCTGGTGGTATAGTAATACTTGCTCATCCTAAAGAACTCGAAAAAAGATATGGTGTTAAACTTGAAGATGAAATAGAAAAACTTATATCTTTTGGAATTGATGGTATAGAAATATATCATAGTATACACACAAAAGATGATATTAAAAGGTATTATAAAATAGCAAAGAAATATAATTTAATTACATCTGGAGGAAGTGACTTTCATGGTTATCCAAATAGTAAAATATCTTTAGGAAAAATAAGTAAAGAAAAAGTTTTTAGATATAAAAAGTTAAATATTATAGATAGATTATAGAATTATAGAAAATTAATTTGCATCATAGACTTAAGTATGCTATAATTATAACTGACCCAAGAGATTAGTTTTACTAATCAAGGTATGTAATCCGCTTAAATAAATTTTCTTAATGATTACAGGTAAGTATTTATAGAAAGGAATGAGATAATGGCTAATTTAGTTGACAAAATTAATGCTCGTCATATTCGTAAAGATATTCCTGAATTCCGTGTAGGAGACACTGTTCGTGTTGATGTTTGGGTAAAAGAAGGAAAGAAAGAAAGAATCCAAGCTTTTGAAGGTTTAGTAATTGCTAAAAAAGGTGGAAGTGTTGGTGAAACTTTCTCAGTTCGTAAAACATCTAATGGTGTTGGAGTAGTAAGAGTATTTCTAGTAAATGCTCCAACAATCGATAAAATTACAGTCGTTAAAAAAGGATTAGTTAGAAGAGCAAAACTTAACTTTATTAAAAACATGAGAAAAGAATATAAGGTTAAAGAAAGAAATTAAGGTGTTAACCTTAATTTTCTTTTATTTAAAGGAGAATTATTATGAAATATATAAAAGAATCTATTCCATATTTAGAAATAATTTTAATAGTATTTTTTATAAGAACTTTTATAATTACACCGATTAAAGTTGATGGAGAAAGTATGGTGCCAACTTTAAAAGGAAATGAAGTAATGATACTAAAAAAGTATGACAAGAGTTATAATAGATTTGATATTGTTGTAGTAAATAAAAATGTTGAAGGAGATAGCTTGATTAAAAGAGTTATTGCTCTTCCCGGAGAAACAATAAGTTATAGCAATAATACTTTGTACATAAATGGTGAAGTTTTAAAAGACGAATATGCTTATGGTATAACTGAAGATTTTAAAGAAATAAAATTAGATGATGATGAATATTTTGTAATGGGAGATAACAGAGAAGTTTCTTTAGATAGTAGAAGCATAGGTATTATTAAAAAGAAAGAATTAGAAGGAGCAGTAGGGATTATAATTTATCCTTTTAATAGATTAGGAAAAGTAAAATAAATATTAACTTTTCTTTTTTAATTTTATTTAAAAATAAATAGTGATAAAATATTACCATAGGAGGTTAATTATGAAATTTAAAGTTTCAAAAAAATTATTTGAAAAAATTCCTGATGCAGTTTTTGGGGTAGTAGTAGTAAAATCATTTGATAACAAAAGATCTTATGATTTTATAAATAGTTTATTTGAAGAAAATTTAACGTTATCTAAGGAAAAATTTAATGGAGTAAAGATTAAAGAAGAAAAATGGATAGAACCATATAGAGAAGCATTTAGAAGTTTAAATATAAATCCTAATAAATATATGTGTTCAATTGAAGCATTAATGACAAGAATATCAAAAGGAAATGATATTCCAAAAATAAACTCAATAGTAGACTTAGGAAATGCATTATCTTTAAAATATGAATTACCTCTTGGAGTTCATGATATTGATAAATTTAAAAATAATGAAATAGAAATAAGAGAAGCAAATGAAAGTGATATATTTATTCCATTTGGTAGTGATACAGTTGAACATCCTGAAAACGGAGAAATTGTTTATGCTTCAAAAGATGAAATTAAAACAAGAAGATGGACATGGAGACAAGGAGAGAATAGTAAAGTAACTGAAGAGTCTACTAACTTATTTATTCCAATTGATGGCTTTAATGATAATAAAGATAAAATACTTAAACTGCAAAAAGAATTAATAGATATTTTTGAAAACAAATTAAATTTGAAAGTATATTTCGGCTTAGTAGATAAAGATAATAGAGAATTTAATTGTGATTAATAAATAAAATTGTATAAAAAAGAAGTATTAGAAATCTAATACCTCTGGACTATACAATTTTTTATATAGTTTATTACTTTTCATTAATTCTTCATGTGTACCAGAACCACTTAATATACCATCTTCGATAACATAAATTAAATCTGCATCCATAATTGTTGAGAGTCTATGGGCTACAATTATTATCGTATGAGTTTTAACTAAATCATCAATAGTTTTTTTGATATATTCTTGGCTTTCATTATCAAGGGCACTAGTAGCTTCATCAAATAAAATTACTTTAGTATTTTTAAGTAGTGTTCTTGCAATTGCAATTCTTTGTTTTTGACCACCGGATAAGTTTATTCCACCTTCACCTATTAGAGTATCATAACCAAGGGGTAAACTCATTATATAGTCATCTATATAAGCTTTCTTACATACATTTCTAATTTCTTCTAAAGTAACATCTTCTTTAACAATCTTAAAATTATCAAAAATAGTAGTATTAAATAAAAATGGCGCTTGCCTAATAACAGATATATTATCTCTTAATGATTTTTCACTTAGCTCTTTAAGTTCTATGTCATTAATTTTAATGCTACCTTTATTTGGATCAAAATATCTTAGTAATAAATTAAATAGAGTAGATTTACCTTGACCAGATTTACCAACTACAGCAATCTTTTTATGTGGTTCAAAATCTAAACTTAACCCTTTAAGAATATAATCTTTATCTTCTTTTCTATATTTAAAAACTACATCTTTAAAAGTAATTCGGCATTTTTTATCAATTAATTCTTTTTTACCAAATTTTTCATCTTTATATAGTCTATTATTTAAAATTTCATCAATTCTTTTTAATGATACAGTAACTTTATTAAAACATACTCCAAATTCTGATAATGATTCAACTACATCATCAATTCTCCAAATATATTTTTCTATTAACACAAAAGATGCTATAGTAACCAAACCATTTAATACTTGTGTACCAAGTGTTAATAAAATTATAAATTGAATAACAAAATAACTAAAATTATTTAAAGCATAATATACACTTTCATTAACACCAACTCTTCTTTGTTTCCAAAATACTTCATGTATATCAGCATTTATTCTTATTCTAGAATTTCTTTTAATACCAAGTGCTTTTATCTCTCTTATACCAGTAATATTTTGAGTAGCAACATTTACAAGTTTATCACTAGATTTTTTAATTTCTTCATGTATTTTCTTTAATTTTGGATAATATACATTGGAAAGCAAATACATAACTATACATAAAAATACAAGTTCTAATCCAACATAAATCGAAACTGTAAATGATATTCCAACAATAATTATGGCAATTATTAATCTACAAGTAAGTTTAATTAACTTTTGAAGTAAATCAAGAATTCTATCTGGATCGCTATGAATTCTATTTATAAATTCACCAACTCCAATATCTTCAAAAGCAATAGCAGGTAAATCAGTTATTTTGCTATATAAATCTTTACATATATTTTCCATAAAATCCTTTTCTAATTTATTGTATAATAAATCAGTAGGAAGTTGGATAAATACCCAAGCCACAATCATTATTAAACTCCATAAAAATAAATTATGAACAAATAGTGTCTTATTACCATCACACAAAGCTTGAAAAGCATTTGCCATTATAAAGGCATTAAGTAATGGTTCAAAGTATTTTAAAACTGTCATGAAGAGAAAAGCAAATAATCGTAACTTATCTTTTTTAAAATATTTAAATAATATTTTAAAGTGTTTTAACTTTTTCATTTTTTCCTCCATAAAAAATAACTATTATATAATAGTTATCAAAAAGTAATCTCTAATTTTTTAAAAGTTGAGAAAATAGTTGATAATTATTATACATGTTTAAAATAAATTTGTTTTTTTGAATTTTATTGCCCATTTTCTCACTCCTTTCAAAACTCTCTTTAAAATTCATCATAAATATAACATAGCAATTATATATATGTCAAATAAAAAAATATAGAGATTATCTATACTTTTTAATAATTCTTAAAGTATTTAATATAGTAAGAAGTGTAACACCGGTATCAGCAAAAACTGCAAACCACATATTAGCAAGTCCAAATACACTTAAAATAAGTATTACAATTTTAGTAGAAAGTGCAAATAATAAATTTTCTTTAATTATTTTTTTAGTATATTTTGAAATAGAAATAGCTTTAATTATCTTTTCTAAATCATCATTCATTATTACAATATCACTTGCTTCAATTGCAGCATCACTACCAACACCACCTAAAGAAATACCTATAGAAGCTCTTTTAAGTGCAATAGTATCATTTATTCCATCTCCAACAAATATAATGATTTCATTATCATTACTTATTTTTTCTAAATAATTATATTTATCTTCTGGCATCATTTCATATATTATATTTTTAATATTTAAACTTTTACCAACTAATTTAGCATTTTCTTTATTATCACCAGTAAACATATAAGTTTCAATTTTTTCTTTATTTAACTCATCAATTACTTTTTTAGCATTATCTTTTACTTCATCGGTAGTTATTATATCTGCTACATGTTCATCATTTATTGAGACATGTAAATTATCACTATTAGATTTACAATTACATAAAAGACTATTACCAATTTTTATATGATCATTATTTAATGTGAATGTAATGCCTTTACCAACGACTTCATTAAAATTTTTAACATCTTTATTATTTACATTATCTTTAATTTTACAAAGTGATTTTGCAATAGGATGGTTAGATAAGCTTTCACCTTTAACAATTATTTCTTCAATCTCACTTTTTTTATACTTACATTTTTTATCTAAAACAATATCTTTAACTTTAAAAGAACCATTTGTAAGAGTACCAGTTTTATCAAATACAATCTTTTTAGCTTGACTTATGCCATCTAAATAATTGCTTCCTTTAAACAAAATACCATTTTTTGATGAAATGCCTATACCAGTAAAATATGATAGTGGAACGCTTATAGCAATAGCACAAGGGCATGATATAACTAAAAATGTGAGAGCTCTATAAAGACTTTCTTCAAAAGGCAATTTAAAAACTAATGGAAGTATTAATAATACTAAAATAGCAAGTATTATAATAATTGGAGTATAAAATCTACTTAGTTTAGATATAGTAGTTTCTGTTTTGGCTTTTTTATCTTCAGCAGTTTGTAATAGCTCTAATATTTTAGATACAGTTGAATTAATAAATAGAGTAGAAGCACGTATTACAATAACGTCTCCCTTATTTATGCAACCAGATAATACTTCATCATCTACCTTTTTGTATTGAGGCTTACTTTCACCAGTTAAACTAGAGGTATCAAGTATAGTTTCACCATTTATTATAATGCCATCAACTGGTATTCTTTCACCCTTTTTAACTACTAGTTCATCCCCAATTTTAATATCTTCTACATTAATTCTTTTATCTCCGTTTTTAATTTTTAAATTAGCATAATTTTCTTTAATTTCTATAATACTTTTAATTGATCTTCTACTATTATTTAAGGCTTTTTCTTCAAGGATCTTTCCAGTATTGTAAAGAGCAATAACCATCATACCTTCTAAAACATCACCAATAAATAAAGCTCCTAAAGACGAGATAGTAATAAGCATATTTTCGTTAATAGTTTTATTAATAAAAAGTAATTTTAATGCTTTAATAAAAGTTTTATATAAAAGTAGTGTATAAGATATAGCATATAATATATATTTCAAATAATTTGGAATATTTATAAAATATGCAAATAAACAGATAATAATTGCAATTAAAAGTTCATAAATATTATATGATTTTTTATTAAGTTCATCTATATCATCAATTTCTTTAATTTGAGCATCACTTTCTATTTTCTTAACAATATTATTAAGCTCTTTTATAGTAAATTCTTTATCTGAAGAAAAGCTAATAGTTAGGTTATTAAAATTAACTAATACATCAGAAAAATCTTTATTTTTATTTAATTTATTTTCAATTTCTTGAGCACACCAT
>OLHG01000894.1_pt1 | contig 19948 bp, 17 predicted proteins | sample 1605971 | NCBI WGS metagenome assembly OLHG01 (sample SAMN03283289) | human gut metagenome | biome: human-associated habitat; material: feces | host: Homo sapiens | place: Peru | collected 2012 | reverse complement strand
CTGTCACGCAGGGGGTCGCGGGTTCGAGTCCCGTCCGTTCCGCCACTTATTAAGAAGCCTCGAGTTAACGCTCGAGGTTTTTTTCGTTTGTATTTCTATTATTGCCAAAATCGCAAAAATCCTCTGCGTTTTACGCCATTTTTCCGCAACAGTCTGAAGCCCATAATCACCTCAGTTAACGAAAATAGCATTAAAAGAGGCATATTATGGCTATCCCTGCATTTGGTTTAGGCACTTTTCGTCTGAAAGACGACGTTGTTATTTCATCTGTGAAAACGGCGCTTGAACTTGATTATCGCGCAATTGATACCGCACAAATCTATGATAACGAAGCCGCAGTAGGTCAGGCGATTGCAGAAAGTGGCGTGCCACGTCATGAACTCTACATCACCACTAAAATCTGGATTGAAAATCTCAGCAAAGACAAATTGATCCCGAGTCTGAAAGAGAGCCTGCAAAAATTGCGTACCGATTATGTTGATCTGACGCTAATCCACTGGCCGTCACCAAACGATGAAGTCTCTGTTGAAGAGTTTATGCAGGCGCTGCTGGAAGCCAAAAAACAAGGGCTGACGCGTGAGATCGGTATTTCCAACTTCACGATCCCATTGATGGAAAAAGCGATTGCTGCTGTTGGCGCTGAAAACATCGCTACTAACCAGATTGAACTCTCTCCTTATCTGCAAAACCGTAAAGTGGTCGCTTGGGCTAAACAGCACGGTATCCATATTACTTCCTATATGACGCTGGCGTATGGCAAGGCACTGAAAGATAAGGTTATTGCTCGTATTGCAGCTAAACACAATGCGACTCCGGCTCAAGTGATTCTGGCGTGGGCTATGGGGGAAGGTTACTCAGTAATTCCTTCTTCTACTAAACGTGAAAACCTGGAGAGTAATCTTAAGACACAAAATTTACAGCTTGATGACGAAGATAAAAAAGCGATCGCCGCACTGGATTGCAACGACCGCCTGGTTAGCCCGGAAGGTGAGACTGTAATTAAAATTGTGTAATTGACTGTTTTTGATATGTTCACTCCAACAACGGAGACAGGAAAATTATAGACGAAAAGAAACTCAAAGCGCTCGCTGCAGAACTGGCTAAGGGTCTTAAAACCGAAGCCGACCTCAATCAGTTTTCCCGGATGCTGACGAAATTAACCGTCGAAACAGCGCTCAATGCAGAGCTGACTGACCACCTCGGGCATGAGAAAAATGCGCCCAAAACAGGTTCAAACGCCCGCAATGGCTATTCGTCAAAAACGGTCTTGTGCGATGACGGCGAGATCGAACTGAACACGCCGCGTGACCGTGAAAACACCTTCGAACCGCAGCTGATTAAGAAGCACCAGACACGCATTACGCAGATGGACAGCCAGATTTTATCCCTCTACGCCAAAGGCATGACTACCCGGGAAATCGTCGCCACTTTCAAAGAGATGTATGACGCCGATGTGTCACCCACGCTGATCTCTAAAGTCACCGACGCCGTCAAAGAGCAGGCCACTGAGTGGCAAAACCGACAACTTGATGCGCTGTATCCTATTGTTTACATGGACTGTATCGTCGTGAAAGTCCGTCAAAACGGGAGTGTGATAAACAAAGCTGTCTTCCTCGCGCTGGGTATCAACACCGAAGGCCAGAAGGAATTACTGGGTATGTGGCTGGCCGAAAATGAAGGCGCAAAGTTCTGGCTGAACGTACTGACGGAGCTGAAAAACCGTGGCCTTCAGGACATCCTGATTGCCTGTGTGGACGGTCTGAAGGGCTTCCCGGATGCGATAAACAGCGTCTTCCCGCAGACCCATATCCAGCTGTGCATCATCCATATGGTGCGTAACAGCCTGAAATATGTGGCCTGGAAGGACTATAAAGCCGTCACCAGCGGCCTGAAAACGGTCTCGAAGAGGCAGCGCTGATGGCGCTGGATGAGTTCGCGAGAGTCTGGGACGACAAATACCCGCAGATCAGCAAAAGCTGGCGTGCGCACTGGGAAAATCTCAATACGCTGTTCAGTTATCCGCCGGACATCCGCAAAGCCATCTACACGACAAACGCAATCGAATCGCTGAACAGCGTGATCCGGGCTGCGATTAAGAAACGCAAGGTGTTCCCGACAGATGACTCGGTACGGAAGGTTATTTATCTGGCAATCAAGGATGCGTCGAAAAAATGGAGTATGCCGATCCAGAACTGGCGGCTGGCAATGAGCCGTTTTATTATCGAGTTCGGTGACCGCCTGAGCGATCACCTTTAATACATTGGCAGTTACACAGAATTACTGACAGGCTCCGGAAGGTCTGGCTCCTGAATGGGATTAAGCCTCTCTGACAGCTCCTCCGGGAGCTGTTTTTACATGCTCGCTAAGGAAATCGATAAAAGCCCGGATGCGCGTACTTACCGCACGGTCGCTGTAATAGACTGCACTGAATGGCATTTCTACTGGCAACACTTTATCTGCCATTAACTCCACCAATTCTCCGCGAGCGATTTCTTTGTCGATCATGTAGTCGGACAAACACGCAATCCCGTTGCCACTCAGGCAAAGCTGTTTCAGTGTTTCCCCACTATTGGATGACAAACCGTACTTAACCTCATGTAATTGTCCATCGCTACAGGCTATCGGCCAGGTATTGAGGGAAGCGGGTTCAGTGAATCCCAGGCAAATATGTTGCTTTAAATCGTCGATCGTTTCTGGCTTCCCGTAGCGGGAAATATAATCGGGGGAGGCGATAATTTTTCGATAACTGTTAAATAGCGGCCTGGCACGTAAGCTGGAATCCGTTAACGTACCGGCGCGTATCGCGACATCCACTTTTCTTTCGATCAAATTAATAATCGTTTCGGAGGAGACTAGCGATAAAGTGACTTCCGGATAGCGTTCACGAAAAGGCTTAATCAACGGCATCAGAAAGTGCAGCACCACTGGAGTTGCGGCATCGATCCGTAACAGTCCACGCGGTGTATTACGCGTCTCCATAATTTCTGATTCTGCCGCTGCCATCTCCTGCAAAATTGACTGTACGCGACGAAAATAACGCTCGCCTTCTTCCGTCAGGCTAAGTTGCCGCGTGGTCCGATTAAGCAGGCTAACGCCAAGTTTCATCTCCAGCTTTTTCACCGCCCGGCTTACCGCTGAGTTTGCTTGCCCTAATTGTTCCGCTGCCCGGCTAAAGCTGCCGCTTTCGACGACTGAAACAAAAATGGCGAGTTCTTCCGACGTGGCTTTCATTTTTGCTCCTGTTGCAAAATAGAAGAGATATTTTGAATTTATTTGTCATTAAACCATCAGGATGCGAGATATGTCATCCGATTTAATGTTCTCAATAATGAGCAAAGTCCTGACCGGTGTAAGCACTTGCTTACATAACAATATACAATTGCTCGTTGAAAGAGTGAGCTAAAATCCCTATAACAGTAGAACCCTCCCGAGTGCGGAAGGGTTGACGTGATAGAGGTTTCAAAGTCAAAAGTGCGAAAAAACACCTATGCCATGCGCTATGTTGCCGGACAACCAGCGGAAAGGATCTTACCGCCGGGGTCTTTTGCGAGCATCGGCCAGGCATTACCACCTGGAGAACCGTTAAGTACCGAAGAGCGTATTCGGATCCTGGTGTGGAACATATACAAACAGCAACGCGCTGAATGGTTGTCGGTATTAAAGAACTACGGCAAAGATGCACATCTGGTGTTATTGCAGGAAGCGCAGACAACGCCAGAGTTAGTACAGTTTGCGACTGCTAACTATCTTGCCGCCGATCAGGTACCCGCTTTCGTGCTGCCACAACATCCTTCTGGCGTAATGACCCTTTCGGCGGCACATCCAGTGTATTGCTGCCCGTTACGTGAACGAGAACCCATTTTGCGTCTGGCGAAATCGGCACTGGTGACGGTCTATCCATTACCTGACACCCGCCTGTTGATGGTGGTTAATATACACGCCGTCAACTTCAGTCTGGGCGTGGATGTCTATAGTAAGCAGTTACTTCCTATTGGCGATCAGATAGCTCACCACAGTGGCCCGGTCATTATGGCGGGAGATTTCAATGCCTGGAGCCGTAGAAGGATGAACGCGTTATATCGCTTTGCGCGGGAAATGTCGCTGCGCCAGGTGCGTTTTACCGATGATCAGCGCCGTCGGGCGTTTGGTCGCCCGCTCGATTTTGTTTTCTACCGTGGTCTGAACGTCAGCGAAGCTTCTGTACTGGTTACGCGCGCGTCCGATCACAATCCGCTACTCGTTGAATTCAGTCCCGGCAAGCCTGATAAATAAGGTATGTCAGGTCTGCCACAGGGCAGACCAACGTTTGGCGCTGCCCTTTTATACTCAAATAACAAAAGGACAGCGCAATGACAACACAATCCCACCATGACCACATAGAAAAGCAGTTTAGCTCTCAAGCCAGCGAATATCTGACCAGTACCGTACATGCATCCGGACGAGATTTACAGCGTCTGGCGGTGCGTCTGGCTGATTATCCTGATGCAAGTGTACTTGATATGGGCTGCGGAGCAGGGCATGCCAGCTTTGTCGCTGCGCAAAACGTGAGCACGGTGGTGGCGTATGACTTATCTGCCCAAATGCTGGATGTCGTGGCACAAGCTGCCGAAGCCCGGCAACTGAAAAATATCACCACCCGCCAGGGTTATGTCGAAAGCCTGCCATTTGCCGATAACGCATTTGATATTGTTATCAGCCGTTATTCTGCCCATCATTGGCATGATGTTGGTGCAGCATTGCGTGAAGTGAACCGGGTATTGAAACCCGGTGGTCTGCTGATTGTGATGGACGTAATGTCTCCGGGTCACCCAGTGCGCGACATCTGGTTACAGACGGTAGAAGCATTACGCGATACATCTCACATACGGAACCACGCCAGCGGTGAGTGGTTGACGTTAATCAGTGAAGCCAATCTGATAGTTGATAATTTAATTACAGATAAGTTACCGCTGGAATTTTCTTCATGGGTAGCGAGAATGCGTACGCCAGAAGCGTTAGTAGACGCTATTCGCATTTACCAACAGAGCGCATCGACAGAGGTGAAAACGTATTTTGCCTTGCAGAATGATGGCTCTTTCACCAGTGATATCATCATGCTAGAAGCACATAAAGCGGCATAAATAAAAAAGGCACCGGGGGAATCGGTGCCTTTTTTATTATCTGGTTTGTCAGGAATCTGGCATGTTGTTGTTTTTCACAAACAACGTCAGCTTATCGCCTGGTTGCAGATTCGCAGTGTCGCTGTTCCAGCGCATTACATCTTTGATGTTCACGCCGTGGCGTTTAGCAATGCTTGAAAGCGAATCGCCTTTGCGCACACGATACGTAATGCTATCGCTGTTGTTTGCCAGTCGCTGTGCGCTACTGCCTGCACCAATCGTCAAACTTTGGCCTGGCTTCAGCTTAGATCCGCGCAGTTTGTTCCACTGCTGCAAATCTTTGGTGCTTACGCCGAGACGTGAAGCGATACTTGAAAGCGTGTCGCCAGAGCGTACGGTGTAAACACGGCTGTTAAGCGGCGTATTGTCGGCAACCAGCGTCGACTGTACAGCAGCAATTTCGCCTGAAGCCAGAGATTCACGCAGTTGATCTGCATGCTTCTTTGGCACCATCACGTACTGCGGACCACTTGCGCCCAGCGTGGAGCCTTTCACGCCTGCGTTGAATGTCTTCAGCTTGCTGACGGAAATCCCCGCCATATCTGCAACCTTCGCCATTTCAACCGGGCTGCTCAGGTGCACACGTGCCAGAGCACGGCTTTCATCGGTCGTTGGCAGACGTACGCCATAACGCTTGCTGTTTTTGAGAATATCACTCAATGCCAGCATTTTAGGCACGTACTGCTTCGTTTCCTGCGGCAACGGTAACGACCAGAAGTCCGTGGATTTCCCACGCGCTTTGTTCGTTTTAATTGCCTTCATGACCCGACCTTCGCCGCTGTTATAAGCTGCTACGGTCAGAAGCCAGTCGCCGTCAAACATCTTGTTCAGACGCTGCATCATGTTCAGCGCGGCAGTTGTTGAAGCAACAACATCGCGACGCGCGTCATAATTGCGGGTCTGTTTCAAACCATAATTGCGCCCCGTGCTCGGAATGATCTGCCAGATGCCTGCGGCATTGGCACCAGACGTTGCGTGAGGATCAAAAGCGCTCTCCACTATGGGTAGTAGTACCAGTTCCATAGGCATGTTACGTTTTTTAACTTGCCCGGCTATCCAGTACATATACGGCTCTGCCCGTAAAGTTACATCGTGGAGATAGCTCTTATTGCGTAAATATTTCTGTTTCTGTTCGCGAATCCGGTCGTTTTCCGGAATTCCCATCTTTAGCTCGTCGCCAATGAAAGCCCACAAGTCACCATCTGGCGCGATAGACGTCCCATCGTCCATCCATCGTGCCTGACTTGTAAACTTTGCTGCTTCCCCTTGACCAGCTGCAGAAAGGCTCTGTGCGTGCTGTTGAACGTTGCCGGTGCTCTGGCAACCCACGAGCAGGACAGAGGCGAGTAATATCGCTTTTGCCTTCATGTGTGTGTCAATAGTTGCTTAAAAGACGACCGATCATAACGGCGAACGAAGCCGATGACAAGAAAGTTTTATCAGAACCTATCTTTCTTTGACCTTAACCATGCAAAACGCTCTTCAGGTTGTTGCAATAATGTTTCTTCATTAATTACATTAATTAAATCAATATCTTCCGTTCTTAAAAAAACATTAATTTGCCGCTCATTTTTCAGAATTACGGGTAGTGTTATTTGATTTTTTGCCCGTAACTCCTTAACTTTACGATAATAATCATTTATGGACAAATCGTGCGGAAGAATACTCAAAGCAAACTTCATATTTGATAAGGTATATTCATGAGCACAACATACCAATGTATCGTCAGGTAACGCACTTAACTTTTTAAGTGATTGATACATTTGTGATGGTGTCCCTTCAAACAACCGACCACACCCACCAGAAAACAGCGTGTCACCGCAAAATAGATAAGGTTTACTGAAGTAACAGATATGTCCTAAAGTGTGACCCGGTGTGGCAATTACACTAAATTCATGCCCCAAAACGAAGGCAGTTTCGCCATCTTTGACTACCTGTGTTGTTCCCTTATCTTGTGTCTCTTGTGGTCCATACACCACAATTTGCGGAAACTTTTCCACCAGTTCTTTTACGCCGCCAACGTGATCGTGGTGATGGTGGGTGAGAAATATGGCCTCCGGTTGCCAGTTATTGGCGGCAATGGCGTTTAATACTGGCTCTGCGTCTCCGGGATCGACAATCAGGCAGCGACCTGCTTCATCATTCAAAACCCAGATGTAATTGTCATCAAAGGCAGGAATACTGTTAAGATTCATAGATTACCTCTCAGTGTGAAACGGAAGGTTGTGATGAAACCGGCAAGAGTCCCTCAAACTGTCGTGGCTCCTGATTGCTGGGGCGATTTGCCCTGGGGAGAGCTTTATCGCAAGGCGCTGGAGCGTCAGCTCAACCCGTGGTTCACTAAAATGTATGGTTTTCATCTGCTTAAGATTGGCAATTTAAGCGCAGAAATCAATTGCGAAGCGTGCGCGGTTTCTCATCAAGTGAATGTTTCTGCGCAAGGAATGCCCGTCCAGGTGCAGGCGGACCCACTTCATCTTCCTTTTGCCGATAAATCCGTTGATGTTTGTCTACTGGCACATACATTGCCGTGGTGCACCGATCCGCATCGTTTATTGCGTGAAGCCGATCGGGTATTGATTGATGATGGCTGGCTGGTGATTAGTGGCTTCAATCCCATCAGTTTAATGGGATTACGCAAACTTGTGCCGGTATTGCGCAAAACATCGCCCTATAACAGCCGGATGTTTACTCTGATGCGGCAGCTGGACTGGCTCTCTTTGTTGAATTTTGAAGTGCTACACGCCAGCCGTTTCCACGTTCTCCCGTGGAACAAACACGGAGGAAAACTATTGAATGCGCATATTCCTGCGCTTGGTTGCTTACAACTTATTGTTGCCCGGAAACGGACTATTCCTTTAACGCTAAATCCGATGAAACAGAGCAAGAATAAACCGCGAATTCGCCAGGCGGTTGGTGCCACCCGGCAATGTCGTAAACCACAGGCTTAAACTTCGACTTGATAGCCTGTATCTTCCAGTGTGGGATTCATTGCCGCAGCACGAGCCAGTTCATCACAGCGTTCGTTTTCCGGGTGTCCGGCATGGCCTTTAACCCATTCCCATTTGATTTGATGCTGCCCCAGAGCAGCATCAAGACGTTGCCAGAGATCGACATTTTTTACTGGTTTTTTGTCTGCTGTTTTCCAGCCACGTTTTTTCCAGTTATGGATCCACTGAGTGATCCCTTGGCGGACATACTGGCTGTCGGTACTCAAAATGACTTCGCAATGTTCTTTTAACGCCTCCAGCGCGACAATAGCGGCCATCAACTCCATACGGTTGTTGGTGGTGCGGATGTAGCCAGCGCTAAAGGTTTTCTCGCGTCCGCGATAGCGTAAAATAGCGCCGTAACCCCCGGGTCCAGGATTACCCAGACACGAACCATCGGTGAAAATTTCTACCTGTTTAAGCATCTCTGGTAGACTTCCTGTAATTGAATCGAACTGTAAAACGACAAGTCTGACATAAATGACCGCTATGAGCACTGCAATTACACGCCAGATCGTTCTCGATACCGAAACCACCGGTATGAACCAGATTGGTGCGCACTATGAAGGCCACAAGATCATTGAGATTGGTGCCGTTGAAGTGGTGAACCGTCGCCTGACGGGCAATAACTTCCATGTTTATCTCAAACCCGATCGGCTGGTGGATCCGGAAGCCTTTGGCGTACATGGTATTGCCGATGAATTTTTGCTCGATAAGCCCACGTTTGCCGAAGTAGCCGATGAGTTCATGGACTATATTCGCGGCGCAGAGTTGGTGATCCATAACGCAGCGTTCGATATCGGCTTTATGGACTATGAGTTCTCGTTGCTCAAGCGCGATATTCCGAAGACCAATACCTTCTGTAAGGTCACCGATAGCCTTGCGGTGGCGAGGAAAATGTTTCCCGGTAAGCGCAACAGCCTCGATGCGTTATGTGCCCGCTACGAAATAGATAACAGTAAACGAACGCTGCATGGGGCATTACTCGATGCCCAGATCCTTGCGGAAGTTTATCTGGCGATGACCGGTGGTCAAACGTCGATGGCTTTTGCGATGGAAGGAGAGACACAACAGCAACAAGGTGAAACAACAATTCAGCGCATTGTGCGTCAGGCAAGTAAGTTACGCGTTGTTTTTGCGACAGATGAAGAGCTTGCAGCACATGAAGCCCGTCTCGATCTGGTGCAGAAGAAGGGCGGAAGCTGCCTCTGGCGGGCATAAATACCTGTAAAAGGCGCTAAAATTAGCGACTTGGGCGATTTTTGCAGCAAACGATTCAAAAGATGAGAAAAACCGTTGACGAAGGGTGAGGCAATCCGTAATATTCGCCTCGTTCCCAACGGAACACAACGCGGAGCGGTAGTTCAGTCGGTTAGAATACCTGCCTGTCACGCAGGGGGTCGCGGGTTCGAGTCCCGTCCGTTCCGCCACATTTTCACTCATGAAAATGAGTTCAGAGAACCGCAAGATTTTTAATTTTGCGGTTTTTTTGTATTTGAATTCCACCATTTCTCTGTTCAATGATTTTACTCTGGCGTAAGTGCGTGATTCTCGCTTGTTGTCTCATTCATTAAAATTCAATAATGATATCGAACCATTCAGCTTAAATATATTTCCAGAGAATAAATTTATATTGATTAAATGAATGTATATTTCAAATTGATTTTGTTTGTTATTATTTAAGTGGGGTATATAATTAGAGTCCGTTATCAATGCTAAATATTCTAATCATTATGACAGGCGAGGGAGTGTCCAATTATGAATTCAAAAAAGCTTTGTTGCATATGTGTGTTATTCTCGCTGCTTGCAGGATGTGCCTCTGAATCTTCTATTGATGAAAAGAAGAAAAAAGCTCAAGTCACACAAAGTAATATTAATAAAAACACTCCCCAGCAACTGACAGACAAAGATTTATTCGGTAATGAAACCACTCTGGCCGTATCCGAAGAGGATATTCAAGCAGCGCTTGATGGAGATGAGTTCCGCGTTCCCCTTAATTCTCCTGTAATACTTGTTCAATCCGGCAACCGCGCACCGGAAACCATTATGCAGGAGGAGATGCGAAAATATTATACTGTTTCTACATTCTCTGGTATCCCGGACAGGCAAAAGCCTCTGACTTGTAACAAAAACAAAGATAAAAATGAGAACGAGGATGTTGCCCGTGCTGAGAATATGAACTGGATGCAGGCACTGCGTTTTGTGGCTGCAAAAGGACATCAGAAAGCGATTATTGTTTACCAGGATATGTTGCAGACAGGAAAATATGACTCTGCGCTGAAATCAACAGTATGGTCCGACTATAAAAATGAAAAACTCACTGACGCTATCTCCCTGCGCTACCTGGTACGTTTCACGCTGGTGGATGTGGCAACAGGTGAGTGGGCTACCTGGTCGCCGGTGAATTATGAATCGAGAGTAATTTTTCCGCCGGCTGGAATAACAAAAACGAGCAATAAAGAACTATCAAATGACCATGTTACGGAAGCGCAACTGTTTAATTTGAAACAAAAAACATATGTATCGATGGTGAAAGACTTGGTGAGTCGATTCCAGTAATCGTTATTGTTATGCTGCCGCCTGTAGTTTAGGGTGGCAGCAAACAGGAGTTGAGTATTTCTATAATGTAAATATGATTGTTTTTATAAAGTTATAATATATATTACCAGTGTATTGCATGTGAGTTATTTTTTTTAATTCTTCATAAATTAAAATAGTATCATCTGCAATGGAAAGAATTGCTATTATCTCTTCATTTTTTTTATATTTTTCTTTTAATGTCTTGTTTCTTTCTTTTAATGGAGTACATTCATTAATAATATCATTCTTAGCTGTCATTGAGTCAGTTTCGATATCGAATGCTAAATCTACAAAGCAATAATCTACGTAGAACATAAATCTACGTATATCTTCCGGTATAGCAGTGGAAAAATAACGGTATTGCGTGTAAGTGGTTTGATCATCGAATTCGTCTGATTGTACTGAATATGTAAATGTGGCCAGTATAAATAGTAATGTTAATCTTAAATTTATAATAATCATTTGCTGGATATCTCATCTGAATTTTGAAAGTCAGAAATGTAAGCATTGTTTAGTTGCATGGCTCTTATTTTGTTTAACTCAGTATAGCATGGATATAGCCGAGAGAATGCCAGTCGCCCTACTCTGGCCCCCCAGGTTAGAGTAAAAGAGCATTGAGCAAATCTGTAACGTATAAATTCCCTATTAGAAGACTCTAGTCTTTTTAAAGAAATAACTGCTTCTTTTCTTATTGCTTCGTCCTCATCACTATTCCATTTTTGAATTTTCTCTTTTATATTTGCTTCTGCTTTTTTAAGTGTAATAGTGCTCATAATAAATGAGTTTTTAACACAATCAATAAATTCAAGTTCATCAACACCACTACATTCTTTAGACATGGAAATGTCAAATGCCAGACCTTTTGTACATGAGAATGTCAGCAGTAGAATAATTGTTATTTTTCGCATTCTCATAACACTCTGTTTTTTGTGAGTAATGTATAAACGAACTGAAGTTTTATTGCATACTTGGGATCGCCACCACCATTATAATTCATCGCTACATTTTTTATTGTGATAGGTTTCCATCCAGTAATTATTACTTTCATGGATGCTTTTTGATAATATAAAATATCTCCCGGGTGTATTTTATCGAGATTTTTTCCAGGATTGTTTTTCGTTAAGTTAGGTATGGTCGTTTTTCTCTCTTTTCTGATGTTGTCAGCCAAATCGCCTTTTTGGACAATGGCGCTATATAGAGTTGAGTCATATTGATCGATAGTTGATTCTTCCTTTGTATTAGAAAGTTTCATCATTAAGTAAGTAATTGCTGCTTTGATATTCTCTTCTGGAGAGCCAGTTATTTGTTCTTTTGCCCAGTAATTTCTTTCTGGATCTTTTAACCCATTGAATGCTTTGTTTCTCCATTGTGGTGGGGTAACAAGGGCTGTAGATTTTTCTCCAGAGATTAAAGCTGGCATCGCTTTATCTTTCCGAAAACGACCAATTTGTAATGGATAACCATTCCACTGAGAAGTATTTTCCGCATCGTTTTCAGTCCAGAGCATGGCTTTTATTATATACCAATCCAACGGCTGAAAGTATGGAGTGCTGGACAAATGAATGTTGATTTCATTAACAGATTTTAAAATTAATAAGTCATATTTATTCCATTCTTTATGATTGCTCACAAATGCCAACTCTCTTATTTTATTCCATTTAAAAAATCACTTTCATCTTCTGTTATTCTTGATGCGAAATCTTGTCTTAGTTGAAATGGGAATTTTTCATTAAATAACGTACTGTCAGCGCTTGTATTTTTGCTTTCACTGTCTGATGTTGAAGAGTGTAAAATATTGTTAGCCATTATAATAATCCCATATGTTTTTAAAAAAGACGATCTTCCCATAAACTGTATGCACTAGTGCCAGCGGAACAATGCTCCCATATAATTGACTCATAACTGAAAGAAACTGACTCTTCGGGTTGAACGCTGTTATCAACAACAATATGTGATATAGAGACATGAATGTCGCTTATCTTTGCTCCAGTTAATTTGATTTTATAGTACAGTTCATTAATTCCAAATTTATTTGTACGATAAAAGGAAAAATCACATGTCAATAATTCATTGTCGCAAATTGCTTTGCCTAATAAGGGTGACGCTTTATCTATAGGTTTTTTTATTGTCAAATGATGATGGTTGACGTTTTGATCTCGATTTAATCCATGCATGAATTCATAAATCATAATTTGATCAATGTGTGCTGTTTGAGCTTTATTTCCAATGGATGGTTGTGATGAACAACCACTTGAAATGAGCCCTTGATTATCACCATTTAGTGTTAAATAAATTAAATTCGCCATTTAAAACTCCTTTGTATTCATGAATGTTATTGAAATTCAATGCCTTTTTTTATCGTCGGTATCGTATTATTATTCAGCAGCAGCCAGCGGCTTAACACGCCTTCGAGTCGCTCATTAATTTGTTTTTCCAGCGCATCTGTATTCTGCTTCTGCGCACGGGCATCCTGGTACTGCGTCAACAGAGACTCAACGGGTGTTTCCTGCCCCAGTCCCCGCTCCGCCTGCCAGATGACATTTTTGATATAGGAAAGGGTGAGTCCCTCTTTCTCGCGCTGCATCACTAGATCTGCAAAAGCATGTAAGTCCTGGCGGGTCTGCAACCAGCCACGCAACTGCGGGCTATTCTGTGCGCGGGTTTTGAGTGCCTCATTCCATTGTGTCGAGGCCTGTTGCTGTTGCAGGCTTTCCGGCCAGCGACTGTCGGCAACACGCATCATCTGCATCCCGGTTTCCAGCGGCTGTACCGGGGAGGTATCAAGAAGTTGTTGCAGCCTGCGCTCATAGTTTTCGAGTTCAGGTGAAGCCATCCACACCGTTGCTGCGCCCTGAGCGGTGTCGTTAACCTGTAACAGTTGCTGCTGCACCGGATAGACCTGCCACCACCACAATGCTGAGGCGACAGCCACTGAACAGGCGATCCCTGCGATAAACCCTCTTACCGTACTGCCTTGCTTTATCACACTGGCCTGTGGGGGATTCTCTGTCAGACTGCGCACTTCCACTTTCATCTCAGGCAGGCCGGGCAGGGGAGGCACTACCGCTTCTGGTGTGGAAGATGCCTGTGTTTCCGGGGCATAAATCAGCGTTCTGACCGTGGTCTGTGCGGCGTTCTCAGTGTTACTCTTCAGCTGGGGTTCAAGCCGTTTACGCGTGTTCTGCATAAAATAGAGCAGATTCTCCACGCGCGGAACGCGCTTCAGTTCCACCTGCTGGAGCTTATCGCAGATAAGCTGCAATGCCCGCTCTGTGCGGTAGATCAGTGGTAGGTCGGATTCCGCAAAGGAGATTTGCTGACGCAGAATATTGCCGGTTCGGGAGTTAAACCAGTCCAGCATTTCAGTACGCGCCGGGCCGCCCTGCGGCCAGAACTTATCCCAGTCGTGGCTTACCATTGCCGCCAGCAGTTCCGCACCTTCGCAGAATCCCGCCAGTCCCTGTGTCCGTGTCCGGGCAAGCGTATAGTAGGTGGCGGTGTGTAAATCCACACCGTTGGCTTTAAAAATCGCCAGCGCCAGCGACTCCACCAGTTTCCAGTTCAGCTCAGGCTGTGACGGGTGGCTGGCTTTGTTTATTTCCTCGCGGATGGCGCTGAATTCCGGCAGCCCGCGCGGGTCACTGCCGGTAACGATAGTTTGTGTCAGTACGTTACTATTCATCCCTGCCTCCTCAGTACAGTGTGTCTGACAGACCAAACTGGCTGAACAACCCACCGCTGAACGGGTTATCTTCCGTGTCGGTATGCACACGGTAGGTCATCGCGCCACCGTCCACGCTAAAGCGCACGGTAAAGTTGCCATCCTGTACTCCGGTCAGTTGTCCGGCCCCGAACAGGCGGAACTGCGCCCACGGCCCGCTGAAGCTGATACTGCGCGGCGCGTTGCCGCTGGTGCCGATGAGCGTCAGCTTACTTTCGTTGCCTTCGCGCATGTTGTTAGGCCAGACCAGATGGGCGGTATAGTTACGGCCCTGGCTGTAATCGACTAACTGACCGTCAAGGTTCAGTACACTGCGGCGTTTATTGCCTGAAAGCGATACCGTTTCCACGGCAAAGGATGTTCCCAGACCGTTCTGTTTGCTGAAGAAGATGTCACGGATTTTCTGCGCAGTTTCCAGTTGCGCAATAATATCTTCGCGAATAATGACGTTGTTATCGCCATCCTCCAGACTCAGGTCATTATCGATAAACAGCTTCAGGTTCTGCTGGTAGAAGGTATCCAGTATGCCATCCGGTTTAAAGAAGCGTTCGAAGGCATCCAGTGAGGCATCCTGTGCAGAACGCGGATTAAACGGATAGTTATTTGCCAGTTGCTCGTTAAACGTTTTCACCACGCTGTCGCGCCAGTCCACTTCCATATAGTGAACGGCCTCCACCATCACCACATGCCAGGCCTGGTCAGCCAGCCTGCCAACCCAGCGGTTGAGCGGAGCAGGCAGCGTTTTTGCCATCTGGCGGGTGGCGAATATCGGATCGCTGCTGTTCTGATCAAGCCGTAACTGCACGGCTTTCAGCGCCGATTTCCCTGGTACAGGCGCGTTCTGGATCGCCAGCAGATAGCGGTGCAACTCGGTGAGTTGCTGATATACTGCCTGCATCGTGCTTTCTTTGTCTTTCTGTACTGCCAGGGTACTGTTTTCCGGGGCGAACTCATGCCCGAGACGGGTGAGTAACTGGTAGTCCGGCTCTGCCAGGGCCTCATCCCGTTCTTTGGCAGAGAGTTTTTCAGAAAAGACGCCTGGCTGTGTGTTGTCACGCAGCACGGTCAGCGCCCGCTGCAAAGGCTGGTCGCCGCTGATAACCTGCTCCAGCGCCCCGGTCAGTTGTCCGATGGACTCAAAATTGCGGATATTCAGATTGTCCATCCCGGCCCGCCAGGTGGCGGTGTAGTCGCTGATATACTGCTCGGTGAGCTGGCGCTGGATTTCCGCGCGGTCGGCGTCACTGTATTTCACGCTGCGGGTAAGGTTAAGTACCCAGGAATCCATCGCCGTCAGTTCAACCAGTTCATCGCGCTGTTTTACAAAATAGCTTTGCAGGCCGTAACGGGTAAGAAACTGTGGAACAACCAGTTTGTTGTCATCGGCAGATGTAAATACCTGATCAAAGGTTGGCCCTACCTGGTCACGCAGATTGAGGTCGGCAGGAAGAACGCCCAGCGCCCGCGTTTTCAGGCTCTGGTAAACCCGCTGGTAGACAGGCAGTTTGCTCAGTTCTTTCTGTGCTGATACCACGGGCTTGTCATATGGCGTCCAGCGGCTGATGGCGTCACTGTCGCCCGCCTGACGCTCTGCGTGCCAGTCAGTATGAGCCAGCGCGTAGTCAAGATGGGACATCAGTTGCGCCTGGATATCGCGCTGGCCGTGGAACTTTTCGCTCCAGCGTTTTGCCATATACTGCTTCACCACCTCATTGTTACGTCCGCTTTTGTCCTCCAGCATTCGCATCACGCGCAGCACGGCGAGTTTTTCTTCACTCTCCGGCGGCGCGGCATTCATCGCTTTAACCAGCCCGTTAAACAGCGAGGGCAGGTAACGCTGCTCCAGCAGTTGCAGATAGGTCTGTTCCACATATGGCCCGATACGTCGCCCCTGGTACAGTCCCATATCGGCCAGACGGCTGCGGTCGCCCCAGTCGCCATAGGCCAGTGTGGCATCACGTACCGGGTTCAGCAGCGGCAGTTGCAGGTTGCCGTAGTCATCTTCCCCCAGCGGAGGCGGCACGTCCATAAAGGCTTTGGCCTGCTTAAGCACGGTGATGCCGGACTGATAGTTACCGTTGTAATAGTGATGCCAGCCGGTGATGAGCAGCAGTGCCGCCACGCCGCCGGTGGCAGAGAAAACCGTCAGGCGGCGACGGGAACGCATCAGCCAGGCGCGGCTCTCCGTTGCCAGATTAGGCTCTGCGAGTAATGCCTGCGGGAACAGGCTGCGGGTGAAATAAGGCGCGGTGTCCACCAGAGGCCAGGACGCCAGTGGGTTATTGCCCAGCCGGTACTGGCGGGCGGCAGACTGGGTGAATATATCATCCATCTGTCCACGCTGAAGCGAAGAGGTGAGATAGACACCACGCAGCATCACGTTCATATTTTCACCGTCAAGCAGACCCTCAAGCAGTGACACCAGCGGTTCACGGCTTCCCTGCATCTGGCGGGAAAAACTAAATAAAGACGCGCGGGTGTGAGTCTGAGCGACCATCAGATCCGGCAACGCTAGGTTCATTCGATCCACCCATGTCTGCCAGAAAGCATTCAACTCTGTTCGCCAGTCATCATTTTCATGGGCGCGGCGGGTGAACGTGACGCCCAGAATCGCATCGCGATCCTGTCTGTTCAGTGACTGGAACAGGGCGGCAAAACCCTGCAATAAATCAAGCCGGGTGAGTACCACGTAAACCGGTAACTGGCAGTGAAGATGCTGGCGTATATCCTGCAAGCGGCTGCGTAGCGTCTGTAACAGATGCTCGCGGCGGCGTTTGTCTGCGGTCAGCAGATCGGGTAAATCGAGTGTCAGAATAATCCCGTTCAGCGGCTGGCGCGCGCGCTTTTCCTTCAGCCAGCCGAGGGCATGTTCCCACAGACGGCGATGCAGGATATCCGCATCAGCGGGAGCGCAGAGTGTGCCGTCGATATCAAAGATAACCGCCTGTTTACCAACATGGGGCGTGAGGTACAGGCGTTGTTCTGCGCCGCGCGCGCCCTCCGGGGCATAAATAATGTCGGACGGAAAACCCTCGCGCAGCAGTGTCGTTTTGCCACTGCCCGCCGGGCCGATAACCATATACCAGGGAAGCTGCCACAGGTAGCGGCGGTTGTCGAGATGGCGTTGCAGGCGCAGCAGCCAGCGGTCGAGGTAACGCTGCTGGGCGTTCAGCTCCACACTGAGCGGATCAACGGCCTCCTCGCGCTGCTGTTTTTGCTGTTTTTCAAGCTGTTGCAGGCGCTTCATCACCCGGACGGTAAGCCACACCAGGGCGATAATCCCCCATGCCGCCGTTGCCAGCCAGCGGTTCGCCAGTGGTTTGAGCCACTGTTCTTCATACAGCGTCCACGTCGGGCCTTTCCACCAGATCCATACCAGCAGAAAAATCCACGCCAGTATCAGCAGCCAGAAAGCGGAGACTTTAAACCGGGGCATCGCCGGGCGTAGGGCTGATTTGAGTCCGCTGAGTAGTCGGGGTGTTGGTAATCTGAACACAAAAACTCCTGTTCTCTTTTATTGTTCTGCCGTGAATTTTTGTTCAAGCTGCGTAAGTAATGATGGCTCCCAGTCAGACACCATCATCTGACTCCCTATCATCAACAACATCCGGTACTGTTGCTGCGCAAGCTGTATCAGCCCCGCCTCCTCCGTCAACTGTGCGGCAAGGTACTGGCGGTGAAACTGATCGCGGGGATCGCCTTCGGGTAGCATGTCCAGATATCGCAGCGCCGCCTCCAGACCCTGCCCAGCAAAACAGGCTCTGGCTGCCTGCGATTCCTCACCGATTTGCGCAACCGGTGCAACTTTGCCGTCGGGCGAAGCTGCCAGCCATTGTTTCGTCTGCTCACTGAGAAACGGTGTGCGGTCATTAAACAGCAGCCCGGTAAGCTGGGGCAGACGCTCAAGGAAGCGGATGACCTCATCGCGGATGGTGTCTGCCACCTGTTTGTAACCCAGACGCAGTGCCGTCTGTGCAGAAAGACAGTGACCGTCCAGCCAGTAGGGAGCCAGCAATACGCTTTTCTCAACCTGCTGCCACAGCGCCATATCCGCGCTGGCAAGCCGGGACTGGTAATCCGCCACCATATCGGCAGAGACCGCAGCCAATGGGGTACGTCCATCGCTTTCCGCCTGGGGTGTACTGGTGATGGATTGCCACAGGGCATGGCGGCGCAGGCGATAGCCCTGCGGCGAGTCCGGCTGGCGTTCACATAAAATAGCCGCCACTTTTAACAGCGTGTCGCGCCAGGCTTTGTCGTCGTGACTGTCGATGGCGATTTGGGGAGTCGGAGCACTGGGTTGCGTCACGCCGCTTTCAGACGTGGCGGTGGTCTGTGGTGAACTATCGGAGGCCGCCGGAGTGGGGGCAGGAGCCGGTGCCGCACGATTAAACGCACGCTGGTACAGGGCAAAAAGATCATCGGTAGCCAGTGCCAGTTCCGGGGCGTTATGTGACTGCCAGCACTGCGCCAGTTTCGCCAGTTCCCCTGACAGCGCGTCGCGCTGCGCTGTGGCGGCGTTCTGTGAAAAGCCTTCAATACCTGTTTCAAAGCGTTTAATGACCTGGCTGGCAAAGCGTTTTTTATGTGCCATATTCTGCGGCGCAGCCACCGACCAGTAATGCTCCACATACAGCGCCAGCAGGCGCAATGCGAGATGAGGATCACCGGCGTGTTGCAGGGTTCTCAGCAGATGCGCCAGCAGACGAAAGTCCTTACTCTCCGAAGCCAGAATGACCAGCCCCCGGCGCTGGAGTTCCGGGATATCCAGTTGACTGTGGGCCAGAGATCCCAGTTTGACGATTTCGCCGTCGATATACTCCCAGTCCGGGTTGTCATCTTTCAGCGCCGATGCCAGTTTTTCTTCCGGCAGGTTTTCCAGCAGGTGCGATATCCAGACATTCGGATCGCGTAAGTCCATTGCCATATTTTTATTCTCCCGCCCAGTGGCAGGCATCGCGCAGGGGAGCAATCGCCCCTGCCAGCCCGTCAATGTTAAAGGTCAGCTTTCCGGCGGCGTTGTCTGCGCCAGTATCCACCGTCAGCGTTTTTGCACCGAACAGTTGCTTAATTTCATCAATCCCGGACAGCCCCCGGCTGGACTCCAGCAGGGTGCCGTTCTCGCGTACAAACCAGTGGCTGCGTAATGCCCGGTTGTCGGCATTCAGGGTGACGGCGATATCATGGACATCCAGAGGGTGCATCAGCGCCACCTGCATCCGGGTGATATTGTCCACGCAACTGAACATCAGCACCGGGCGCGGCGGAACATGGCCGATAGCCGGGGTGGTTATCACCACCGTCGGGCGCTCCCCCGGCACCTGCGTCACCAGCAGTTCTGTGGTGTTGCCCTGGCGGCGTTTTTCCTGCTCTGTGGCGCGGGTCCAGGCCTCGCCCACAAAACCGGCTTTGACCAGCGCCCCGTCAAACCCTGACGGGGACAGCGGTGCCAGCAGGCGGTCATAGCAGTCTAGCCGCTCCAGCGCCGCGGACTCCCA
>OLHG01000892.1_pt1 | contig 20005 bp, 17 predicted proteins | sample 1605971 | NCBI WGS metagenome assembly OLHG01 (sample SAMN03283289) | human gut metagenome | biome: human-associated habitat; material: feces | host: Homo sapiens | place: Peru | collected 2012 | reverse complement strand
CGCCCGCCAGCGTCTCGACGGTGAGCTTGTCGGTGTAAGTCAGGCCCACGGCCTCGGTGGTAACGAACTGCACCCCCAGCGCTCTGGCCCCTTCGATGCCCCGGCGTTCCAGTTCGGCACCGGAGATGGGCGCAGCAAAGCCGTAGTAGTTCTGGATGTGTGCGGCGCGGTCCAGTGCGCCGGGCCCTTTGGTGAGAACGGTCGTTTCGACCCCTGCGCGGGCCGTGTACAGAGCGGCCGACACGCCGGCCGGGCCGGAACCGATGATGACGATGTTGGGCATGGGAAGCCTCCTGAAGTTTTTCTTCTAGTATACACCTTTTCCCGCAAAAATCTGTGACCAGGTCTCAAAACTGCACACTTTTCATCCGGGGCCGAGTGTGTTATACTGAATCGACTGAATTTGACCCAGGGAGGCACCGAACATGTCCAAGCAGCGTTTGCTTTTTATCACCACCGGCGGCACCATCGCCAGTGTGCGCACCGCACAGGGGCTGCGGCCCGTTCTGACCAGCGAGGAACTGCTGGCCCATCTGCCGGAACTGAACGAGCTGTGCTGCCCGGAGACGCTGGCGCTGTGCAGCATCGACAGCACAGACCTCGGCCCCGAACACTGGCTGCTGATGGCGCGGGCCGTGCAGGAGAATTATGCGCTCTACGATGGCTTCATCATCTGCCACGGCACCGATACGCTGGCCTATTCGGCGGCGGCGCTGTCCTACCTCATCCAGAACGCGGACAAGCCGATCATCCTCACCGGTGCCCAGCAGCCCATCTCCAACGAGATCACCGATGCGAAGAAAAACCTGCGCGACAGCGTCATCTGTGCGCTGGACCCCGGCAGCCGGGGCGTGATGGTGGTGTTCGGCGGGCATGTCATCGCGGGCACCCGCGCCAAGAAGAACAAGACCATCAGCTACGATGCCTTTGCGTCGGTCAACTTCCCGGCGCTGGCGCTGGTGCAGGGTGACCGGCTGGTGCGGTATATCCCCTCGCCCTGGCCCACCGGCCCGGTGGAGTTTGGCCGGGCGCTGAACCCGAAGGTCTTTCTGCTCAAGCTGACGCCCGGCCTTGGCCCGGAGCTCATCCCGGCCATTTTTCAACAATACGACTGCGTCATTGTGGAAAGTTTCGGCGTGGGCGGCATCCCGCAGCGGCTTATGGACGCTTTTGCAGAGAATCTGGGCGATTACGACAAGACCCGCAAGATCCTAATCTTAACCACACAGGTCACCTACGAGGGCAGCGATGTGGGCATTTACGAGGTCGGCAAGCGGGTCCGGAACCGGTTCCGCTTCCTGGAAGCCCACGACATGACCATCGAAGCCGTCGTCACGAAGGTGATGTGGCTGCTGGCCCAGAACTGCGAGAGCTTCGACCAGCTTCAGCAGCGGTTCTATCGGCAGGTCAATTTTGATACGTTTTATCATTAAAAATAGAACCCTCTCCGTCATTGCTTCGCAATGCCACCTCTCCTGAAGGGCGAGCTGGCGAGTGAATGCGAGACGGAGAGGGCTGTTTTGTTATACGAACACCAGCTGCACCAGCAGCACATAGCAGACCGTGCCGCCGGCGATGGAAACAAGGGTCTGGTGCTTCCATTTGTGGAGGGCGATGGTCACGGCGATGGCGAGGGCCTCCGGGATGCCGCGGCTGCCCGCAAAGGGCGTCACGCTCTTGAGGCAGTAGACGATGAGCATCCCGAAGATGGCGGCGGGCAGAACGCGGCCCAGATACCGCACCACCTCCGGCGGCTGCTGGTCTTTGGAGGAGAAGATCAGAAACGGCAGAAAGCGGGTGAGCATGGTGGCAGCGGTGCACACCGCGATCGTGATGCCCATTTGCAGTGCGGTCATTTCGGCACCTCCGTTTCGCCGTGTTTTGCTTCAATGGACTCAATGGGCCTGCGCAGGGCCACCAGCAGCACCAGGATGCAGGCCATGGCGGGCAGCAGGAAGCTGCCTGCCCCAAAAAACACCAGGCAGACCAGCGGCACCAGCAGCCCGATGAGGGCGCTGACGTGCTGCTTTTCTTTTTCCCACTGGTTCAGGAAGATGACCACAAACATGGCCGTCATCACGAAATCCACGCCCTCTGTGCTGAAGGGCAGGACCGAACCGACCACCGCGCCCAGCCCGGCGCTGGCCACCCAATAGAGCTGATCCAGCAGGGTGATGAAGAACATGAACCAGCCCCGGTCTACCCCTTCCGGCGGCTCGGCCGAGCAGGTGATGGAAAAGGTCTCGTCGCTCATGGCGTAGATCATGTAAACGCTGCGCAGGCCATAGCCCTTGTAGCGCTCCAGCATGGCAAGGCCGTAGAACAGGTGCCGCGCCTGGATCATCAGGGCCATCAGAAAGGCCGACAGCGGCGCGAATGCCCCCAGCAGCAGGCTTGCCAGCACGAATTCCAGCGAGCCGCCGTAGACGACGGTGCCCATCAGCATGGGCATCCAGACCGGCAGGCCCAGAGATTGAACATAGATGCCATACCCCATGCCCAGCACGAGATAACCGGCAAACACCGGCACCGTCTGGGGCGCAGCTGCCCGGAGCGCCCGCCACACCTCGCCGGAAGAATGAGGATCTGATTTGACTGTATCCATTTCCACTAACCTCCTAGATTAGTAGTATAACAAAATCTCCCGGCATTGCAAGTTGTTTCGGAAAAAAGATTTTGCGCACAAAAACACCCCCGCCGGAAAATTCCCGGCGGGGGCGTCCGTGTGTTGTGGGTCACTGCTCGTTCTTCCGGGCAAGGTCTTTGGTGTAGAGGGCGCGGGTGGCGTTGAGGACGGCCAGAACCATGACGCCGACGTCGGCGAAGATGGCGGTCCACATGCTTGCCAGACCCAGAGCGCCGAGCGCCAGGCAGGCGAACTTGATGGCCAGCGCGAAGACGATGTTCTCGTAGACGATGCGGAGGGTGCGGCGGGCGATGCGCATGGCCAGCGCGATCTTGGCCGGGTCGTCGTCCATCAGGACGATGTCCGCGGCCTCAATGGCGGCGTCCGAGCCCAGCGCACCCATGGCGATGCCGAGGTCGGCGCGGGACAGGACGGGCGCGTCGTTGATGCCGTCGCCCACGAAGGCGAGGTTCTCTTTCGGGCCTTTGGCGGCGAGGAGCGTTTCGATCTGGTCCACCTTGTCGCCGGGCAGCAGACCGGCATGGTATTCGTCCAGACCCAGCTGATTGGCGACCGCTCTGGCCACAGGCTCGGCGTCACCGGTCAGCATCACGGTCTTGCGGACGCCTGCGGACTTCAGGCTCCGGATGGCCTGCGCGCTGTGGGGCTTGACCACGTCCGCGATGAGCAGATAACCGGCATACTGACCCTCGATGGCCACATGCACGAGGGTGCCCGGCTCGGTCACTTTGGGGGCGGTGAGGCCCAGTTTTGCCATCAGGCGGGCATTGCCGGCGGCAACGGTTTTGCCGTCCACCTTTGCTGTCACGCCGTGGCCGCCAAGTTCCTGGACATCGGTGACGCGGCTGGCGTCGATGTCCCTGCCGTAAGCGGCCTTGATGCTCAGGGAGATGGGGTGTTTGGACCAGCTCTCCGCGAGGGCGGCGGCCTCCACGAGGGCGTCTTCGGTGACACCGTGTTCGGGGTGGACGCCCACGACCTTGAAGGTGCCCTGGGTCAGGGTGCCGGTCTTATCAAAGACCACGATCCCGGTGCGGGCCAGCTCTTCCAGATAGGTGGAGCCTTTGACGAGGATGCCGCAGGCGCTGGCACCGCCGATGCCGCCGAAGAAGCTCAGCGGGATGGAGATGACCAGAGCGCAGGGGCAGGAGATGACGAGGAAGGTCAGGGCGCGGTAGACCCAGTCGCCGAAGCGGGCGGGCTGGCCCATCAGCAGCAGGACCACCGGCGGGATGAACGCCAGAGCCAGTGCGCTGTAGCAGACGGCGGGGGTGTACACGCGGGCAAAACGGGTGATGAAGTTCTCGGTGCGGGCCTTCTTCATGCTGGAATTTTCCACCAGGTCGAGGATCTTGGAGACCGTGGACTCGCCAAATTCCTTGGTGGTGCGCACCTTGAGCAGGCCGGTCATGTTCACACAGCCGCTGATGACCTCATCGCCGGTCTGCACATCGCGGGGCAGGCTCTCGCCGGTCAGGGCTGCGGTGTTCAGGGCCGAAGTGCCCTCCACAATCACGCCGTCGATGGGCACACGTTCGCCGGGCTGGACCACGATCACGGTGCCGACCTCGACATCATCGGGGTCCACCTGTTCCAGCTTGCCGTCTGCGTCCTCGATGTTGGCGTAGTCGGGGCGGATGTCCATCAGGCTGGAGATGCTCTGGCGGCTCTTGCCGACGGCCACGCTCTGGAACAGCTCGCCGATCTGGTAAAAGAGGATGACGGCGCAGCCCTCGACATAGTCGCCCAGCGCGAACGCGCCCACGGTGGCAACGGCCATCAGGAAGCACTCGTCGAACGGCTGGCGGTTCTTGATGCCCTTGAGCGCCTTGCGTAGGACATCCCAGCCCACCACGAGGTACGGAATGAGGTAGAGCACCAGCTCCACCGGGGTGGGGAATGCGGGCAGGAGCTTCAGGATCACGATCAGGATGACCGCCGCGATGATCTGATACAGCACCTTTTTCTGCTTTTTGGTCATACGATACTCTCCTTTTGACGGATGGCTGGGGGCGGTTTCAACAGGTTTTCCCCGGAAAGGAAACTTTTCCACGTTTTCCCCCATGTTTTCCACGAGGTTTTCCCGAAGAAATCTGACTTTTTCGCGTTTGTTTTCAAACTTTTCCGCAAAAGATGTTGAAAACCCGGTGGAAAGTGTTGAAAACTGGTTTTTCTTTCAACAGGAAATCGCCGGGGAAGGAAACGGCTCCCCCGCAGGAGGAGCCGTTCTCATCGGATGCGTTGCTCAGATATCAAAGATCTCACAGTCGTCCTCGACCTTCTTGCAGGCGGCCAGAACGTTCACCATGGTGTCGTGGGGGTCTGCGCCCTCTGCGAACTCCACCTTCATCTTCTGGGTCATGAAGCTGACGGTCGCATTTGCCACACCGGCCACGGTGTTGGCGGCGTCTTCCATCTTCTGGGCGCAGTTTGCGCAATCGACTTCGATCTTGTAGCTCTTCTTCATAATAAGTACCTGCCTTTCAGTTATTCCTCGATATGGTCCATCCCCATGGAGAGGATGCTGCGCACATGGTCATCGTCCAGTGCGTAGTAAACGGTCTTTCCGTCCCGGCGGAACCGCACGAGCTTCGAGTCCTTCAGCACCCGGAGCTGGTGGCTCACCGCAGACTGGCTCAGCTGCACCGCATTCGCGAGGTCCTGCACACACAGCTCGCTGTCGTGGAGCGCATACAGGATCTTGATGCGGGAGGAGTCGCCGAACACCCGGAACAGGTCGGCCAGCTCATACAGCACTTCGTCGTCCGGCATCACAAGAGGCCCCGGCTGCGCGGCGGGCAGAACGTCTTTGGGTTCGTTCATGGCAGTTTCTCCTTTCGCGGCACATTCATGTGAACGCTTGTTCATGTGTTCATAGTATCACGCAGAAGAGGCCCTGTCAAGGCTTTTTGCAAAGATTTTGAGCAGAACCTCAAAATTGTAAAAAAATACCCCAATACGCAAGAAAACTGCGATTTCAATCTGCAAAAAGGGTGCGTTTTGAGCGTGGAAAAAGTGTCAATGTTTTCGTCGATTTTCGGTGAAGTTTTTTGCTGCCCATGGCAGATACATCACCGCCAGTGCCGCAGCGATGGCGGGCAGGAAGCCGAGTATATAATACCGTTCACCCAGAAATCTCGTGAAGGCACAGGTGATGACGTTGGCGGTTGGGTTGTTCAGGAAATAGAAGTTCGTGTACAGAGACTTGTTGAGAAAATAGATGGGCAAGGCGGTGCCGAACAGGAAAGCCAGTACCTGCGGCACCCGGCGGGGGCTGGGGCGGTAGCCGCCCACAACGAGAAGGACCGGGTAAAGCACCAGCAGGGCGTGGATGGAGACCGAGTGCAAGTTGATGAGCGTCCACCATGAAGGCACATCCAACCAGCTTGGACAGAGCAGGGCCAGCGCCGCGCCGGGGATGCAGAGGGCGTAAAGTTCTTCTTTGCACCAGTTCTGGTCGAACAGGGTGTTGTACAGGCAGACGAAAACATGGATGCTGCATAGGTGGAGCGGGAGATAGCTCCAATTCCACTGGCCAGTCAGGGCCATGCCGAGCAGAAGGGCCGCTTCGTCAAGAAGCAGAAGCACCGTGACCCCCACCAGGATGCGCCGCCGCTGTTTTGGCCCGCTGTGCCTGTACCAGAGCGCAGCACTCAGGATGAAGATCAGTGAAAGCGCCAGTTCGGTGAGATGGATTCTTCCATACAGTGGGTAACACTGATAATTCACTCCGTACTCAAGCGCGGTGATATCGTAGGATTTCCAGAAGTCGTTCATAGGCATACCCTCCCCCATTTTGCCCTATCATAACGCGTTTTGGGCTGACAGGAAAGAGGAAAATGCAGAAATCCACCCAAAACAGGTGCATCGACGCGGAAAATGTGGTATCCTATCAGGAGATCGGAAATTTACTGCCGCAAGGCGATTCTGGAAAGGAAGTTTTTTATGTTGACTATTGGCATTCACGGCGAGCAGAGCCAGCTCGTGACGAACGAAAACACCGCAAAGACCATGGGCAGCGGCACACTGGACGTGTTCGCAACGCCCGCACTGGTGGCACTGGCCGAAAAGACCTGCTGGATGAGCGTCGCGTCCGAGCTGGACGAGGGCTGCGGCTCGGTGGGCACGAAGCTGGAGCTGGAGCACACCGCCCCCACCCCCGTGGGCATGACCGTGACCTGCGAGAGCGAGCTGACCGCCGTGGAAGGCCGGAAGCTGGTGTTCAAGGTCTCGCTGCACGACGAAAAAGGCCCCGTGGGCGGCGGCGTGCATGAGCGCTTCGTCGTCAACGACGCGAAGTTCGCGGCGAAGGCGGAGAGCAAGAAGGGGTAACCCTCTCAGTCACCTTCGGTGCCAGCTCTCCCAAAGGGAGAGCCACTGGCGAGTCGGTAGTGGTCGTGCTGGACGAGCAAAGTTTTTTGCAGTCGGGAACGGCCGGGCTCCGCTGTCTCGATTCACGGCTGCAATACAAATGCCGCTGCCAATGAGAGCAGGGCCCGGTGCCTTGCGCCCCATTGGGCCCAAGCGAACAACAGGGCTTGCCCGGCCTGCCAATGCCTCGCCCTTCGGGAGAGGTGGCAGTGCGCAGCACTGACGGAGAGGGTCAGTCCCGCAGCCGCTTCACGGTTTCCGGGGGGCACTCTCCCTTGCGTGGGGACGGAGCGGTTCTTCCAACCGCAGCGGCGGTTCATCCTCCGCCATCACCTGTTCTTCGGCCCGCTGCTGGGCCTCGTGGAGGAGGCGGGCGGCCTGTTCGCTGGCGCGGAACAGCTCAAAGTACAGCGCTTTATAATCCGGCGCGTCGGCCACCCCCTTTGTGTTTCTTGGGGATAGTCTGCCCCGCGCCGAGGCAAAAAATCAGAAGAGGAATCGTTTTATGAAAAAAGTGAATCTATCGTGGGCCGGCGTGGTGCTGGTGTTCGGGCTGCTGCTGTGGTGCACGGCGGCAACGCCCGGCACCATCACGGACCCGGCGAACTACACTTGCGCGGTGTACAGCACGGCGCTGAGTCTGCTGCCGCCGGTGGTGGCCATCGTGCTGGCGCTGAACACCAAGGAGGTCTACACCTCGCTGCTGGTGGGCATCGCCACGGGTGCGCTGCTCTACGCCAACGGCAACTTGGAGCTGGCGCTGAACACCCTGTTCTTTAATGAAGAGGGCGGTATGGTGGCGAAGCTGGCCGACTCCAGCAACGTGGGCATCCTCGTCTTCCTCGTGATGCTGGGCATCCTCGTGGCCCTGATGAACAAGGCGGGCGGCAGCGCGGCCTTCGGGCGGTGGGCGTCCACCCACATCCACACCCGCGCCGGGGCGCAGCTGGCGACCTTCGTGCTGGGCGTGGTCATCTTCGTGGACGACTACTTCAACTGCCTGACCGTCGGCTCGGTCATGCGCCCGGTCACCGACCGGCAGAAGGTCTCCCGCGCCAAGCTGGCCTACCTCATCGACGCCACGGCGGCCCCGGTCTGCATCATCGCGCCGGTGTCCAGTTGGGCGGCGGCGGTCACCTCCTCGGTGCCGGAAGGCTCCGGGATCAACGGCTTTACGATGTTTCTGCGCACCATCCCGTACAATTATTACGCTCTGCTGACGCTGGTGATGATCTTCTTCCTCGTGCTCACGGGCGCCGACTACGGCCCCATGAAGCTCAATGAAGACAACGCACAGAATGGCGACCTCTTCACCACCGACGACCGCCCCTACGGCGACGATGTGGACGACGGCACCGACACCCGCGGCCATGTCATTGACCTGATCCTGCCGGTGGTGGTGCTGATCGCGGCCTGTATCTTCGGCCTGATCTACACCGGCGGCTTCTTCTCCGGCGTGGACTTCATCACCGCCTTCTCGGACTGCAACGCCTCGGCGGGCCTCGTGATGGGCAGCAGCATTGCCCTGCTGTTCACCTTCGTCTTCTACCGCGTGCGCGAGGTGATGACCTTCCAAGATTTCGCGGCCTGCATCCCGGAGGGCTTCAAGGCCATGGTCAGCCCCATGCTGATCCTCACGCTGGCATGGACCCTTTCCGGCATGACCAACCTGCTGGGCGCAAAATACTACGTCGCGAACCTGCTGAACGGCTCGGCGGCGGCCCTGCAGTACCTGCTGCCCGCCATCATCTTCCTCGTGGCGGTCTTCCTCGCCTTTGCCACTGGCACTTCGTGGGGCACCTTCTCCATCCTGATCCCCATCGTCTGCCACGCCTTCCCGCAGGGCGAGATGCTGGTCATCTCCATCGCGGCGTGCCTGTCCGGCGCGGTCTGCGGCGACCACTGCTCCCCCATCTCCGATACCTCCATCATGGCCTCGGCGGGCGCCCATTGCAGCCATGTGAACCATGTGTCCACCCAGCTGCCCTATGCCATCACCGTGGCCGTCATCTCGGCGGTCTGCTACGTCATCACCGGCCTGAGCCAGATCGTCCTCGGCACCAGCGCCAGCCTTTTCACCTCGCTGATCCTGCTGGCTGTGGCCATTGCGCTGGAGCTGATCGCCCTCAGCGTCATCCGCGCCAAGTTTGCGGCCCGCAAGCGCTGACCCCGGAAAATCCGCGATAAAAAGAAAAGATTGAAATATACAAGGCTGAGAATGCACGCCTCCTCTATCGAAATGCGTCAAAATGTGTTATATTGATAGCAGAATGATAGAATTTCGGAAAACGAGGAGGTACTTTTATGAAAAAGCGCATTCTCAGCCTTGTTCTTGCGCTGAGCATGATGATCTCGCTGTTCCCCGTCAGCGCCCTTGCGCAGACCCCCGGCGGAGGGGGTGCGGTGTTGGCGGAGGAGAATGGGGAGACGGCAACACCCATCGAGATCGCCATTGGCAGCGACGGAAAGCCGGTTGGCGATGATGGCGCGGGTGGAACGAATTGGGAGTATGCCGGTACAGATTTGTACTTGCATCAGGGTACTTACACTTTTTCGGCTCCAGTCACTTGCGGCGTTATTATCTATAATGGTGCAACAGTGGCTGGCGGTACGTTTGAGGGTACGGTTTGGAATGAGCCGGGCGGTAAAATTTCTGGCGGAACTTTTAAGAAAGCTGTTTCGAATAAAGGCGTTATTGAGGGCGGCACATTTACTGGTGAAAAGAACGATGATTCCAAGGATACCACCTGTGCAATTAATTATGAGGACGGAAAAATCATTGGTGGAACCTTTGAAAAGACGGTTAAAAACTATGGCGTCATTAAGAAAGGTACGATCCGATTCTGCGATAACTATGGCACCATTGAAAATGGTACATTCAATAATCCGAATGGAATGTTCTGCATCTGGAATTACAATCTAATCTCCGGAGGTGTATTTGAACAGGGTGTTAAGGCATGTGCCAACGACGAAATGGCCAGTAAGATTACGGATGGTACATTTAAGAGCGGATTCTACACAACCGGCTCTGGCGAGGGCACGACTGTTGAAGGCGGTACGTTTGCATCGCCTCCCACAAATGCAACCGGTAACGCATATAGTGTGTCGATTGGCAGTTGGTCCGGCAAGTGCAACATTGCCATCAATGGTGTTGACTTTGGCGAAAACCTGTCGGTTTATATTGTCGGTCAGAATTACAATGATGTGAAGATCACGGCCACTGCGTTTGACACCTATACCGATACCAAAACCAATACAACCAAAAAGTTTAAGGAATGGCAGATTTCCTCCAAGGGTGAGACCCTGAATGCAGTAGATGGCGGCACGGTTGACCTGACCCAGAAGGAAATCAAATTTATTATGCCTAACAGCTATGGTGAAATCACGCTGGCGGCAATCTATGAGACGGTGGCCGAATCTACTGATGGTCCGGAGCTGGAATTTATAAGTGGCTACGAGATCGGACTGCATACCAATGTGCATTTTCCGGTTGGCACCGACGGCGGAACAAAGAAAGCCGACGGTAAAGGATGGAGCTATGTTCCGGGAATTAACGGAGAATATGGAACCCTGACGTTGACAGACGGAACTTATGACCTGTTGAGAAAGCAGCCGACAAATCCGGCATCGGAAAAAGTGCATAGTCCTATTGGCGTGAAGCTGGTTGTTTCGAGTGGTGCGGTGGTTACGGATTCTTGTCTTGTTGATGCGATTACAATTAAAGAGGGCGGCAAAATCGCGAGCAGTGCGAGTGAGCCGATCTCGGTGCGAAACGATATCATAATCAAAAAGGGCGGCATCATTGAAAATGCAAAATTTGTTGACGCAAAGATTCAGAACAGTGGCACGATTAAAAATGGCATCTATTCCGGCTCTACCGATGTGACGAACAATGCTGGCGGCGTAATCGAGGACGGAACGTTCTATTCATATGTCGATGTTATCAACAATGCGGGCGGCAGAATCGAGGGCGGAACATATTATTGTGCCGTTGTCAATAATGCAAACGCTGTGATTGCAGATGGTCTTTTTGTAAAGGGCCTGAGCACCAGCGAAGGCGCAAGCGAGGGTTCTATTACGGGTGGTATCTTCAATCTTAGCGATGAAATTGCGGAAAAGTTCTCGTCTGTGCTTCATAAGGTTACTGCACCGAACTGCAAGGTTCGAATGGACGGCAATGGTACAAACTGGAACCTGTACGCAGCGAAGGATAAAATGCTTAAATTGCAGCTTATGGGGAATGACCACCTCCATGCGACAGTTTATAACCTGAATGGAAAAACCGATGCTTACGATGCGACGGGCCTAGGGACAACGACGGTTTCGTTTACTATGCCGAATGAAGATGTTGTTCTGAACAAAACGGCTATGCTGACCGTGCAGAATGACATTGAGGGCACGGTAAGTGACGCGTCGGAGGGAAGCGTTATCATCAACAAGCTGGTGAATCTGACAGCCGCTAAACAGACGGGATACTATTTCACGGGCTGGACAGTCAGCGACGGCGTGACGCTTACCAATAGTGGCGGAAACGTTAATCTGGGCAGCGAACGTATCGCATTTGATATGCCCGCAGAAAATGTTACCTTGACCGCAACCTACGCGAAGAACCCGAAATACACGCTGACGGTTGACGGCGGCTACATTGGCACCGATAAAAACCAAATCAGCGGAGATTACGAAGCCGGTGCAACGATCAAGCTGACGGCTAATGATGCCGCAGATGGCAAGGAATTTGACAAGTGGGTTCTGAATGGTGGTCTGGAATTGTATGGAGACGGTGAGCTGACGAATGAAGTGATTTGGGTGACGATCACCGGCACTGCCACTGCAACGGCAACCTACAAGGACAAGGCACCTACGACCTACACCTTGACCGTTGAAAATGGCTACATTGGCGACGATGAAACCAAAATCAGCGGAGATTACGAAGCCGGAGCAACGATCAAGCTGACGGCTAAGGATGCCGTAGAAGGCAAGGAATTTGACAAGTGGGAGCTGGATGGTCTAACGCTGGTAGACGACTATCAGGAGACCAATGCGACCATCGAGGTAACGATCACCGGTAATGCCACCGCAACGGCAACCTACAAGGCCAAGACCGTTACCCCCACCCCCGGTGGTGACGACGACCAGCCCAAGACCTACACCATCACGACCGACATCTACGGCAAAGTAAACGGTGGTGCGAGTGCAACGGTCAAAGAAAACGATTGGGTTCACATGACTGTGGCCGAAGTGCCGGAAGGCATGACCTTCGATTATTGGAATATCCCGGACGCCCTGCTGAAAGCGTTGCAGAAGCAAAATTCGGGCTTCCGCAACAATGTCGAGAGCCTGAGCTTCCAGATGCCCAACATGGGCGAAGAAGAGCAGACCTTTGCCATCAAGGCAAATTTCCGCTCCTCCGAGCTGCCGGGCGAGGACGATGGGCCCTCGACGCTGGGCACCATGGCAACGGTGGCTGTGGGCGGCGCAGCGGCTGGCATCTTGGTGTGGCAGGGCGTGAGCCTTGGCGTGGACAGCTACTTGCAGCTGAACCTGCCGAAGGGTGTGGCCGTGCCCGCCAACCGACGTGAGCTGGTGGTGCTGCTGTGGGAGACGGCGGGCAAGCCCGAAGCGGCTCTGCCGAGCCTGTACAGCGATGTGCCCGCAGAGGAGATCGAGCTGCAGAAGGCGACCCGCTGGGCCATCGACAACGGCCTTGTGAAGCCCGCCGACGACAACGACGCTTCCCGCTTTGACCCCGACCGTTACGTTACCAAGTATGACGTTTTCGGCGCGTGGCTCAAGCTCAAGAAGCTGATGAAGTAACTTTCCCAGTCCTCTCCGAGGCCAGCCCTCCTCTGGGAACTGGCACGAAAGAGTCCCCCATAAACGGCAAGGCCGCACAGCGCAAAAACTGTGCGGCCTTTTTCTTGTGTTTTCACGAAGATTGTGGTATCTTGTAAATAAGAAGGCGCTGTGCCCAAAACGCAGGCGGCTGCCCCTACCGGTGTCTAAGCGCCGGGCCGGGCGATTTTCTCTTGCAGTTCCGCTCCCCCGGACGCCAAAAGCGAAGGGGGGGATTCACCATGACGTTTGAACAGGTCGTTCTCCTGCTCAGCCTGATCGGCGGGGCAGTGTACGTTACGTTCCAGATTACATGGACTGTTTCTCACAGCGATGAGCAAAAGAAAAAATGACCGCCTCTAGTTCCCCAACTTGAACGGTCATTTTTTCTTGACTGATACTGGTAGGGGCTAGCCGTTTGTTGGGCCAGCGCCTTCGTCAATGTTAGTATAACGCATTTTGGGCGAGAAGTAAAGCCGCTGCACCGCCCAAATTGTGAAATTTCACTTTGTTCGAAAAATTTAAGTTTCCCCTGCAATGTTTCGGGGCACTGGACCGTATTATAGTCAGAAAGGCTGAATACGGAGGATCGGAGTCTTATGAAACAGATGCAGAATTTTCCGCTGGAATCCCGCGGCGAAACGGTCAGCCGGGAAGCGCTGGTCCAAGCGGCTTTACAGGAGATCACCCAGAACTATCGCGAAGCAAGCCTCTCCAATGTGGCGCGTACTTACGGCGTTTCGCTGGCCTATGTCAGCGAGTGCGTCCGCGCCCAGACCGGCAAGACCTATAAGGAGCTGCTCCAGAAGCACCGGATGGAGACGGCGGCGCGGCTGCTGCGCCGCAGCGATTTGAATATCCAGCAGATCATCACGCAGGTGGGGTACGAAAATACGAGCTATTTTTACCGCCTGTTCCATGAGCGCTACGGTCAGAGCCCCCGCGAGTACCGCAATACCCGCGCGAGCCGTACCCGCGCGTGAAGCTGACGTTTGCGGCCCTTTCCGCTTTCGGGCGGAGAGGGCCGTTTTTGTGTGCGGCAAAAACTGGAATTTCGGCGCAGATTGTGATAAAATGAGACCAATAGACTGGATGTGTCGGTTTTCGCGCATCCGAAGAGAGGGTGGATGAACATGTTTCGTGGAGCAAGACGCTCTGATCTGGACGCTATCATGCAAATTTATGCCCGCGCCCGGCAAACCATGGCCGACAGCGGCAACCCGACCCAATGGGGCCGGAACTTCCCCCCGCAGGAGCTGATCGAAGAGGACATCGACACCAACCGCCTGTTCGTGTATCTGCACAACGGCGCGCTGGAGGGTGCGTTCGCCTTCATCCTTGGCCCGGACCCGACCTATGCCAAGATCGAGGACGGCCAGTGGCTGAACGACACCCTGCCTTACGGCACCATTCACCGCTTGGCCTCGGCGGGCAAGCGCCCCGGTGTGGCGTCGGACATCATCAACTGGTGCTTGGAACACTGCGAGAGTCTGCGGGCCGACACCCACGCCGATAACAAGATCATGCAGCACATTTTGGAGAAGAACGGCTTCACGAAGTGCGGCATCATCCATGTGGCCGACGGTACGCCCCGCATCGCTTACCAGCGCCTTTCGCGGGAAGGAGCGGCACGATGAGCAAACGGAACAAGGAGCTGGATGATTCCGTTGCCGCCCTGCGGCCGGAGATGATCGCGGCATTGCAGCGGCTGATCCGCAAGCCCAGCGTGGAGGCTTCTCCCCTGCCCGGCAAACCCTTTGGCGCGGACGTGGACGCCTGTTTCACCGAGGCGCTGACCCTCTGCCATGAACTCGGCTTTGAGACCACTGACCTTGACCGCTACATCGGCTGGTGCGAGATCGGCTCCGGCGACGAGATGGTGGCGGTGCTGGGCCATCTGGATGTGGTGCCCGAAGGCGAGGGCTGGCATCACCCGCCCTACGGCGCGGAGATCGTGGGCAATAAACTCTTTGGCCGCGGCGCCATCGACGACAAGGGCCCGGTGGTGGCCAGCCTCTTTGCGCTGAAGGCCATCCGGGATCTCGGCATCCCCCTTGGCCGCCGGGTGCGCCTCCTCTTCGGCCTGAACGAGGAGACGAACGACCGCGACGTCTTCTATTACCGCGAGCATGGCGGGGAGCTGCCGGTGCTGGGCTTCACGCCCGACGGCGAGTATCCGCTGATCAACGGCGAAAAGGGCATCCTGAACGAGTGGTATGGCATCTCGTTCCAGCAGGACGGCAAGCTGCGGATCAAGTCGGTGCGCGGCGGCGTGGCGGGCAATGTGGTGCCCGCCCATGCGGAGGCGGAGCTGACCGGCTCGGCGTGCATTTCCCTGCCTGAAGCCGAGGGCATCACCGTCACCCGGACGGAGGAGGGCTGGAAGGTCGAGGCCGAGGGCGTTTCGGCCCACGGCAGCCACCCGGAACAGGGCAAAAACGCCATCGGGCTGCTGATGCTCTACCTGAACCGGCTCCCGCTGACAGGCAGCACCCGGCGGGTGGTGAGCTTTCTTGCCGAAAAGTTCGGCTTGGACCCCTACGGTGAGCGGCTTCTGGGGCAGAGGCTGGAAGATGACCTCTCCGGCCCCATGAGCTGCAACCTTGGCCTGATCGAGGGCGACAGCGGCAGCATCCGGGTCAAGCTGAACTACCGCTACCCCGTCACCAAGACCGTGGAGGACTGCCAGCCCGCCGTGAAGGTTGCGTTTGAGAATGCGGGCTGGAAGCTGGAACAGTCCGTCCACAAGGAAAAGCTCTACTACCCGGAGACGGCCCCGCTGGTGAAGGCTCTGCTGGAGACCTACCGCACGGCCACCGCAGACCACGCCCCGCCCAAGTGCATCGGCGGCGGTACGTATGCGAAAGTGCTGCCCAACACGGTGGCCTTCGGCCCCCTGTTCAAGGGCGACCCCGTGACGGAGCACCAGCCGGATGAGTTCATCGATCTGGATCGTCTGGTGCAGAACGCCCAGATCATCGCACAGGCAATGGTCAAGCTGGCCAATCTGCCGCTGGAATAAGAGGAGGCTGCAAACTATGAAGATCACGCAGGTGCGGCTGGGCCGCATTTCCACCCCGCTGCGGGTGCCGTTCAAGACGGCGCTGCGCACGGTGAACAGCGTCGAAGATGTCATCGTGGAGCTCCACACCGATACCGGTGCCGTGGGCTACGGCGAAGCACCTCCTACCGGCGTCATCACCGGCGACACCGCCGGGGCCATCATTGGGGCCATCCAAGACCACATCGCCCCGGCGATTCTGGGCCGCGACCTCGACGAGTTCGAGGATCTGACCGCCGCCGTGCAGAAAGCCCTCGTCCACAACACCAGCGCCAAGGCAGCGGTGGATATGGCCCTGTGGGACCTGCTGGGCCAGAAGTACAACGCCCCCGTCTACCGGATGCTGGGCGGGGCCCGGAAGAACATCGTCACCGACATCACCATCAGTGTGAACCCGCCGGAGGAGATGGCGCGGGATGCCCGCACTGCCATCGCCCGCGGCTACGACTGCCTGAAGGTCAAGGTGGGCATCGACCCGGAGCTGGATGTGGCCCGGCTGGCCGCCGTCCGCGAGGCCGTGGGAAAGGATGTCTGCATCCGTATCGACGCCAATCAGGCGTGGAACGCGAAACAGGCCGTCCGTATCCTGAACCAGATGCAGGATAAGGGGCTGGACATCGAGTTCGTGGAACAGCCCGTCCCCGCCGCCGACCTTGAGGGGATGCAGTACGTCACCCGCCATGCCGACGTCCCCGTTCTGGCGGACGAGAGCGTGTTCAGCCCGGCGGATGCCCTCAAGATCATGCAGACCGGCGCGGCCGACCTCGTGAACATCAAGCTGATGAAGTGCGGCGGCATCACCAACGCCCTGCGCATCGCGGCGGCGGCGGAGGTCTACGGCGTCCAGTGCATGATCGGCTGTATGCTGGAAGCGAAGGTCTCGGTCAACGCCGCCGTGGAGCTGGCGTGCGCCAAGAAGATCATCACCAAGATCGACCTCGACGGCCCGGTGCTGTGCAGCGAGGACCACATCCTCGGCGGTGCCGTTTTCAACGAAAAGAACATCACCGTCTCCGATGCCCCCGGTATGGGCATTGAGGGATTCGTGCCCGGTAAAGTGAACTATCTGGCCTGATCTGGCCTACTATAAATCGGCCCTGCCGAAAAATCGGAAAAGCGTTTGCGCCGCATGGCGCACCGCCCGATTTTTTGGACAGGGCCTTTTTTCTTGACATACCACAGTTCTTTTTTGTAAATTGTATTTTATATACGGACAGCGAAACATCTTCGTGCTTCCCTATTGTTAGATGAAAAGCCAGAAAAATCGGCTAAAGTCGTTGACTTCTTGAAGGATAAGGGCTATAATCTACGTGTTCCGTGTAGAGGGATAGGAAAATGTGTGCGCAATGGGCGTACAACTTAGGTAGAGGAGTGTTTTGATATGAAAACGCTGAAGGCAATCGTGGCAAAGTACAATGCCACCAGCCTGATCCTGCGGATCTTGGTGGGCCTCATCGTCGGCGCAGTGCTGGCGGTTCTGGTCCCCGGTGCGGGCTGGCTGGAAGAATTCGGCAACCTGTTCGTGGGTGCCCTGAAAGGCATTGCGCCGGTTCTGGTCTTCGTCATCGTGGCCAGCGCATTGGCGCAGGGCACCTCCAAGCTGGACCGCCGGTTCGGCACCGTCATCTGGCTGTATATGCTCACCACCTTCTTGGCGGCAGCCATTGCGGCCGTTACGAGCTTTCTGTTCCCCCAGACCATCGTTCTGGCAGAGGCTGCGGAGTCGGAAGTGGTGCCGCAGGGCCTCGGTGAGGTGCTGAACACCCTGCTGACCAACTTTGTGGCCAACCCCGTGAGCGCGCTGCTCAACGGCAACTACATCGGCATCCTGTTCTGGGCGTGCCTGTTCGGTCTGGCTATGAAGAAGTACGGTGCGGAGGGCACCAAGGTCTTCCTTGCCAACACGGCGGACGCGGTGTCCCAGATCGTACGCTGGATCATCAATCTGGCGCCCTTCGGCATCATGGGTCTGGTCTATACCAATGTGGTCAGCAACGGTCTGTCCATCTTCACCCAGTACGGCAGGCTGCTGGCACTGCTTGTCGGTACCATGCTGTTCATGGCGCTGATCGTCTCCCCGCTGATCATCTTCATCTATCTGCACTGCAACCCCTATCCGCTGGTGTTCCGCTGCCTGAAGGAGTCCGGCCTGACCGCCTTCTTCACCCGCAGTTCGGCGGCAAATATCCCCGTGAATATGACCCTGTGCGAAAAGCTGGGGCTGGATAAGGATATGTACTCCGTCTCCATCCCGCTGGGCGCGACCATCAATATGGACGGCGCGGCCATCACCATCACTATTATGACGCTGGCCGCAGCCAACACGCTGGGCTTGCAGGTTTCCCTGCCCGCCGCCATCCTGCTGTCGGTCATGTCGGCGCTGGGCGCATGCGGTGCTTCGGGTGTGGCGGGCGGCTCCCTGCTGCTGATCCCCATGGCCTGTTCCCTGTTCGGTATCTCCAATGATATCGCAATGCAGGTCGTTGGCGTCGGCTTCATCATCGGCGTGGTGCAGGACTCTGTGGAAACGGCCCTGAACTCCGCCGGCGATGTCGAGTTCGCCGCCACCGCCGAGTATCACCAGTGGCTCAAGGAGGGCAAGCCCCTGCCGGAGTTCTTGGGTGGTAAAAAGTAAACCGAAGATTGAACCATTGGGGCTCCCGCAAAAGGCGATTTTGCGGGAGCCCTTTTTGCGAAAAAGACCGGACAGAAAGGCAATTTGTCCTCAGAATAATGGAATGCCCATGTACCTGTTCATGTATACAAGAACTTTGCTGACGAGGAAAAACCTTTTGTGCGAGCTGAACAATCGACGCGAGAACGTCAAAAATATAACGCTGAATTCACGAAATATTCATAATTTATTTGCTTCTCCTTCATAAATGAATGGCATAATATGGCCATCCCAAGAGGGAAGGAGATAAAAATTATGAAGATTCTGAAGAACATCGCGAAGATCATCGGTGAGGTTTGCTCTGTCAACGCGGGTATCGATTTCTACGCTGGCTAATGAAAAAATCCCAGTTCCTGTGGGAAAGTGGAACGGATTTTTCTGAGCAAATAAAAAGCAAATCGCTTTGATGATAGAAAAAAGGAGCCGCTGCAAGGGAAAACTTGCGGCGGCCCCTTTTTTGTTTCGGGGAAAACGGCTTAGTCCACGAACTTTGTCTTCTGCAAAGCAGTCAGGATGAGCGGGATGAGGATGAGCTGGGCGATGATGCCGGGCACAGCGGTGAGCAGCGCACCGGACAGGAAGGCCGAGAAGGGGAAGGCCGAGCCGGACAGGCCCGCCAGCACGAACCGCACCGCGCCCCAGACAAGGCGGCCCGCCACCATGGCGGTGGCGAGGGCGGCATACATCATGGGCAGCGTGTGCCGGACTTTTTTGTACATCCAGCCGCTGACAGCGCCGTAGGTGGCCAGCTCAAAGGCCATGGAGATGGCGATGGGGTACAGAGGGGGCATCCCGAACAGCACCGAGCGGAGCAGCGGCGCGATAAAGCCGAGGGCAAGGCCCCACGGCCCGCCCAGCACAAAGCCCGCCAGCAGCACCGGGAAGTGCATGGGGCAGAGCATGTTGCCGATCTGGGGCACATGGCCGGTGATCATGGGCAGGACAAAGGCCAGCGCCAGAAACAGCGCGGCCAGCACGATGTTCCGTGCGGGAGAGTTGGGTTTGGTCTTCATCAATGGTTCCTCCTTCTGGTGATAGAACACAACAAAAAAGAGGCCCGCCCTTGGCATGGTACGCCAAAGGCAGACCCCTTCATGGTGTCTGTTTCAAAAAAGCGATGGAAAAAATGGGCTTCAGCCCCTCTGTCCGGCTTCCTGCCGGAATTGTGAAAATTATAGCAGATGGTAAGGGGGATGTCAAGGGGAAGAAACGGGCTGCAATTTCCACAAAAACCGGCGAATTTGAAAGCGGTTTTGCCAAGTGATGTACATTTTCACGAAAGAACCTTGACGTTTTTGCACAGAATAGATAATATAGAATTGAAAAATAGCGCATCGAGGCGCAACGGCCTCCCTGCGCACACACTCCGATGCAAACGCTGAGGTTCATACGGGAGGACCATCATGACAAATGCAGAAAA
>OLHG01000886.1_pt1 | contig 20133 bp, 18 predicted proteins | sample 1605971 | NCBI WGS metagenome assembly OLHG01 (sample SAMN03283289) | human gut metagenome | biome: human-associated habitat; material: feces | host: Homo sapiens | place: Peru | collected 2012 | reverse complement strand
CCGATAACCGGCGATGCCCAAACGGATGCCGAAAATGTGGCGAACGCAATCCTTCTGTTTTATAAAAATCTCGGCATGAAGCCTCTGAGGGAGACTTTACAGGAAAAAGGATGCCTTGACGATGAGCAAACCTTTATTGAAAAAATGATTCCGGTGGTTATGGATGATTTCAAATCTCACCAATGGCTCCCGCCCATTCATACGGGAGACTATCGAGAGAGAGTCGGACGGGTGTGTTCCGCAATTTACGAAGAAAAGTGAGGATATAAATGAGATGAAAGATATTGAACGTTTACTGCATGGAGCCATTGATATGCATGTTCATGCTTACCCCGATGTGAGCCTGAACCATCCGCAGCACAGGACAAATGATGATGTGATTGCACAATGTCGAGAAGCCGGAATGGGTGGTCTTGTGCTGAAAACACATGGCTGGCCCAGCGTTGGACTGGCACATCAGCTCAATAGCGAACATGATGATTTTACAGTGTATCCCAGCGCATCGCTGAATACGGTGGCAGGCGGGCCTCATCCGTGGGTCGTTGAAATGGCCATTGAGATGGGCTGCAAAATGATTTGGCTCCCCACATGGAGTGCAGCCAGTGACCATGAGCATACAGGTTTTGGTGTTATTGCGGAAAAGTATATTCCAAGATGCAAGACCGGAATGCGGGAACAGGATTTTTACTACCTGTTGGATGAGAAAGGGCAGCTATTAGAGGAAATTAAGGAATGCGTGGTACTTTGCCGGGATCATGATGTTGTTCTCGGTACTGGCCACATCAGTGCAGAGGAGAGCTTTGCGGTAGGCCGTTTTGCACAGGAGATCGGCTTTAATAAGGTGTGCCTGACACATCCAAGCAGCAGCTGCTCCTTCAATCAATTTGAGCAGATCAAGGCATTTGCCCAGATGGGGCACTATATCGAATTGTGCGCACTCAATGTAGCGCCCATGTACACATCTACAACCATCGAGGAAATGGGACGCATCATCAAAGAGGTCGGAGCCGATCATTGCTATATCTCGACTGACCACTTTTTTGACTGGACACCTTCTATTCCCCAGCAGATCTATCAAGTTCTGGGCTGTCTGTTAGAGGCAGGCATCAGCTATGAAGAACTGCAAACGGTGATGGATACACCCAAGCTGTTGTTTGGTGTGAAGTGAGGCAACGAGCCTAAAACGAATATGGAAAGGTGGAAAATAAAATGAAGCAAACCGCAGGCAGAGATGCGTTAGGTGAATTTGCGCCTAAATTTGCGCAGCTCAATGATGATATTTTATTCGGTGAAGTGTGGTCGAGAGAAAACGCCCTATCACTGCGTGACCGTTCCCTTGTCACGGTGGTTGCGCTCATGAGCCAAGGATTGGTCGATCCTTCTTTTCAATATCATCTTGCAAGCGCAAAGAAAAACGGCATAACGAAAACTGAAATCGCAGAGATTTTGACCCACGCCGCTTTTTATGCGGGTTGGCCAAAAGCATGGGCGGCGTTCCGCATGGCAAAAGAAGTTTGGAATGAAACTGCTCCGGCTGAAAATGCGAAAGAGAAACATGAAAGCAGCATGATTTTTCCAATCGGACAGACAAATGACGCTTATGCCCAGTATTTCAGCGGTCAAAGTTATCTGGCTCCGATTTCTACGCAGCAGGTCGGCGTATTCAATGTCACTTTTGAACCCGGATGCCGCAATAACTGGCATATCCATCACGCAGACAAAGGGGGCGGCCAGATTCTGATTTGTGTCGCAGGGCGAGGGTTTTATCAGGAATGGGGAAAAGCCCCCGCCCAAATGAACCCCGGTGACTGTATCAACATTCCGGCAGGCGTGAAACATTGGCATGGAGCAGCCCCGGACAGCTGGTTCTCTCATCTGGCAATCGAGGTGCCAGGAGATAATTGTTCTAATGAATGGCTCGAAGCTGTTGATTGATTGCTTCAAAGCAGCACAGCAATTCTTGGTGTGATACAAACTCTGAATAAAAACCTTCTCTTGTATGGAAACGATTTGTGACCATACAAGAGAAGGTTTTTGCTTTTTTGTGCCGCCTATTCGGAAATCTGCGTACACAGGGCTTATTTCCGAGCCTTATTCTTATGACTTGGGAAACTCTTTAGCAGCTTGGACTTTTTGAATACTCTCTTCATAGTGTCATGTTCATCTTCGGGGAGCTTATCGTAGTCGATTTGCAGCTCCTCACAGAAGTAACGCCAAAATTCTTCGATGGGATTACTCTTGTATTTCATGGACTGCAAAAGCCGCTGCATCTTTTTATCGTTGGAAGCAGGGCGTTCAATGGGCGCAGATTCTGTGGCATTCTGATTCTTTTCCCGGATGCTGCGAATGACCCGATCCAAATCGCCGTGGATGTTATGGAAGAAATATTCTTCTTCGTCGATGCGGGCAGCTTCCAGAACCTGAACATACAGGTCTTTGCTTTCCGGGTTATGCTGCTGCACAATTTGGAGCCGAACTGCATTCAGCCAGTCGTTCATATTCTTTATCTGCATGGTGGCAATGCCGTCCACATAGATTTCGGTGTCAGTCATCAGCTTTAGAAAATCCGGGTGTTTTATCATCTCACAGAACAAGCGATTGTTGAGCCTGCCGCTTTTCAGAATATCCAAGGTTTCATCATCCAGATGAAGCTGGGCTATGTCGTGATTCTGAATTTCACGGGATTCGGTGAGCCCCAGCAGCCAGTCGGTGGAAACATGATAGTATTCGGCAAGGGTCACCAGATTTGTATGGCTGATGTCTTTGTAATCGTCGCTTTCATAGCTCCCCAGAGTGGATGAAGCGATTCCTGTTTCATCTGCAAGCTGTTTCAGCGTGAAGCCTTTTTCTACAACTCGCAAATCCTTTAGTTTTTCCTGTATGGATAAGCCTTTTTTCATGGCGTGTTCTCCTTCCTGTGTCTGTATTTCTGTTGCGGATTTCATTATATCATGCCTTGTCCACAATCGTGGAAATTTATGTTTTTCAGCCGAAAATCCTACTTTGCGGATATACGCCACGGGGGTCAAAAATGTTCCATAATGTAGTCAGTTCATCGATGGATTATTCCAATCGAATGACCGTCCTGATGGGATATACTTCCCGGCGAAGCACCGCAGAGACTACCGGCAGGAACATGGAGGAAGCCTGACCGATACGAGCGTGCCAACGGAAGCAAAACGCCGCAGAGAAACTGGGGCAGGAACGACATCAGGGTACAGCGGCGAATTGACACAAATAATGATACCGAAACACAACTTTTCTGACAGGGGGTAGTCTACCCTGTCAGCAATCCTTCGGGGATTTTTGCACCGCTCCAAGGCGGTGCTTTTGCTGAAAATCGCCCCGAAACCATACACAAAATCGGGAGGATACTATTGTGCCGAGAATGAGCCAAAAGAGGAAATTGGAACTGTCCTTTTTCCTCAATGATCGGGGGCGTGTCAGCTACAACAATCTGTGCCGGAAGTGCCAGCATGAGTGCAGGCAGAGATTTCGGGCGGTTGTGGTTGACTGCCCTCGTTATTTATCCAAACGAGCGAAGAAAAAGGAGAACCCAACCAAATGAATTTTGAATTTATGACGATAGACACACCGCTGCCGCCCTGTATGCTCTTCCCCAGAGCGTTGCTGGGATTCCCGGTCAGCAGCACAGCCAAGGTCATGTACTGCCGGATACTGGATGCCATGCTTTCAAATGGACAGGAGGACGAGAACGGCATCCTGTTTGTCTGCTTCCCGGTGGTTGCAATCGCCGCCGCTTTGTCCAGAAGTTCCATGACAGTGAAGCGTTCTATGAACGAGCTGGAAACCGCAGGACTGATTATGAGGGTGCGCCGGGGCGTTGGAGAGCCGAACAGAGTCTATGTGCTGATTCCGGGAGAGGACGATGTGCTTCCCTCCTGAGTTCGCTTGAAAACTCTCAACAATGTTGAGAGAAAATCGAATATGACCGATAAGGTCAAATGAGAAGCCGCTGTCAGTTTTTGCGTGAATGCAAAATCCGGCAGCGGCTATTTTTTCGGAAGCCCCTTGGGGAGTTGCGAAAAGCCGAAGAAGCTGAAAGGAGCCATGGAGGAAATGGCAAGGTTCAGTTTTTTCGGGCAGGAGTACAGAGGGCGCAGCCCTTTGTGCATGGGTACAGGGAATGCAATACCCCTGTGCAGGTCAAGGGCGGCAGCCTTGCCCAGTTAAGTGGCGTTGCGCCGCTTAGTACTGGGTATTACTTGGCGCAGAATGCAGCAAGGAAGCAGCTTCGCTGCCCCTCCCCCTGCGGGAAAATCTTGAAGAAACGGAGGAACCAAGTTTGAAATTAACAAAACACAACGGCCGTGCCGGAAAAAATGGCGTTTACAATCCCAAGCACAATGACCGTAATTTCGATGTGAGCAACAGCGAACACATCGACGAGCAGCGAGCCGAACACAACATTTACTGGGACTGCTACAACGGTTATCGGCAGCTGGCAGAAGAGAACAGCGACGAGATCCAGCTGGCTTCCACCTTTGAGGAAGTCGAGCAGATTTATTATCACACCCATTATTCTGATTACACGGATGGGCAGAACGCCCGCAATGAAAAGAACCGACACACCGAGCGCAACCGCACTACGGATGAAATTCTGAAAAACAAAAAGACCTGCCCGGAGGAGAGTTTGCTCCAAATCGGAAAGATGGAGGAACACGCTTCCGGGGAAACTCTCTTTCTGGTGGCTACGGAATTTTTTGCAGAGCTGGAAAGACGGTTCGGAACTCATGTCCACATTCTGGACTGGGCACTGCATATTGATGAAAGCACGCCCCACATCCATGAACGCCATGTCTTTGACTGTGAAAATCAGTACGGAGAGCTTTGTCCCCAGCAGGAAAAAGCACTGGAAGCTCTTGGCTTTGAGCTGCCGGAGCCGGACAAGAAGCTGGGTCGCCACAACAACAGGAAAATGGTTTACGATGCCGCCTGCCGGGCTTTGCTGTTTGATATTTGCAGGAAGCACGGATTGCAGCTGGAGGAGGAGCCGGAGTACGGCGGTCGCAAGTATCTGGAAAAGCAGGACTTCATTCTTGCCAAGCAGAAGGTGCAGCTGGCAGCGCAGTCCCAGACGATTCAGGAGCAGGAAGCCGTCATTCAGGAAAAGGAAGAAAAGCTGGACGAGCTGACCTTGAAGCTGGATGATGTGGAAGCTCTGATTGACGATGTTTCCGAGATTGCCTACGACAAGGCGGTGGAGGTCGTGACCGATACTGTTCGGGTGGAAACCCACAAGCAGGATATTCGGCTGGTGGAGCAATCAAAAGAATGGGTACTCTCCCCGGAGCGTAAGGCATCCAAAAAAGAAAAAGAGTATGCTGCCGCCCGGCTGGATAATGTGGTTTCCAAAATCACGAAAGCCATGCAGACTGCCCTCAGTGCAATGAAGGCTGCGCTGACAAAGCCGGAGGTCAGAAAAGCAAACACCCAGCAAATCAAGGAAAAAGCCAGAACTTCCATTTATGAAATGCTGAACCGCAACAAGGCGATTGTGGCTGCGGAGGATGCCGCAAGAAAAAAGGAAACACACAAAAAACAGAATATGGAACGCTAACAGGCACTTGCCATTTTCGTATTGAGAATGTCAGGTGCCTTTCCTATTTTCAGGAGGAAATGATTTGAATGTATTTGAAACAGTCAAGCAGTCTGTAACTACCCGGCAGGCTGCGGAGCATTACGGAATCCGGGTAGGCAGAAACGGAATGGCTTGTTGTCCCTTTCACAATGACAAGACCCCCAGCATGAAGCTGGACAGGCGTTACCACTGCTTCGGCTGCGGGGCAGACGGGGATGTGATTGACTTCACAGCGGCTTTGTACTCCCTTGGAAAGAAGGAAGCTGCCGTACAGCTGGCAAGTGATTTCGGACTGTCCTACGAGGACAGGAAGCCCCCGGACAAGAGAAGGAAGCCCAAAGGAAAATCCCCGGAGATACAGTTCAGGGAAGCGCAGAGCCATTGCTTCCGTGTCCTTGCGGATTATCTTCATTTGCTGGAAAAGTGGAAAGAGGAGTATGCTCCCAAACAGACGGATGTGGAATGGCATCCCCGGTTTGTGGAAGCCTTACAGAAAATTAGCTATGTAGAATATCTGCTGGACACGCTGCTGTCCGGCGAGCCTACGGAACGGGCGCAGATTGTTACGGAATATGGAAAGGATGTGATAGAGCTTGAAAAGCGAATGGCAGAGCTTGCCGCCCCAGATGCAGCAAGCCGTGAAAAACACAGTAAACGCCATGCAGCCGCCCCAGAGCGTTGAGGAAGTAAAAGCTGAGTTGGAAAGCACGGAGAAGGGCGGTGTCCGGCAGAGCATCCGCAACTGCCTGACGGTGTTCCAGCGTGACCCGGTGCTGGCAGGGGCGATTGCCTATAACATCCTGACTGATCGAAAGGACATCATCAAGCCCATCGGCTATCATAGAACAGGCACAGCCCTTACAGATACGGACATGAAATATCTGCTTCTCTATCTGGAAGAAAATTATGGGCTTACCAGTGAGAAGAAGATTGAAAACGCCATCGGGATTGTGGCGAACGAAAATAAGTACCACCCCATTCGGGACTGCCTGAACAGCCTTCAATGGGACGGAGAGGAGCGCATCAAGTATGCCCTGCACCATTTTCTTGGAGCGGAAGTCAGTCAGTACAGCTATGAAGCTTTGAAGCTGTTTATGCTGGGGGCAATTACGAGGGCTTTTAAGCCCGGCAGCAAGTTTGAAATCATGCTCTGTCTCGTCGGCGGTCAGGGAGCTGGCAAGTCCACTTTCTTCCGTTTGCTGGCTCTCAGGGACGAGTGGTTTTCTGACGATCTGCGAAAGCTGGACGATGACAATGTATACCGCAAGCTGCAAGGTCACTGGATCATCGAAATGTCGGAAATGATGGCGACAGCCAACGCCAAGAGCATTGAGGAAATCAAGTCCTTCCTGAGCCGCCAGAAGGAGGTTTACAAGATTCCCTACGAAACCCACCCGGCAGACAGACCGAGACAATGTGTGTTCGGCGGCACCTCCAATGCCCTGGACTTTCTGCCCCTTGACCGCAGCGGCAACCGCCGCTTTATCCCGGTGATGGTGTACCCGGAGCAGTCCGAGGTTCACATTTTGGAGGATGAAGCTGCTTCCAGAGCCTACATCCGGCAGATGTGGGCGGAAGCCATGGAAATTTACCGCAGTGGAAACTTCAAGTTGAAATTCAGCCCGGAAATGGCGAAGTATCTGAAAGAGCATCAGCGGGACTTCATGCCGGAGGACACGAAAGCGGGGCAGATTCAGGCGTATCTGGACAAGTACACCGGGGACACGGTCTGTTCCAAGCAGCTCTACAAAGAAGCCCTGAACCACGCCTTTGACGAGCCGAAGCAATGGGAAATCCGGGAGGTCAACGAGATTATGAACCAGTGCATTTCCGGCTGGCGGTATTTCTCAAATCCGAGGATGTTCGCCGGATTTGGCAGACAAAAGGGCTGGGAGCGTGAAAAGGCAGCAACGGACAGCGACAACCAGCCCGGTAACATCCCGGATGGATTTGTGGAGATAACGGAGCAGATCGAGCTGCCATTCTGAAAATGACAGCCCGTTGCAGATTTCGTTGCTATCCCGTTGCCGACCCGGTTGCCGGGGAAAGCCTTGAGTTCCAATGCTTTTTTCCCTCTGACAACCAAAACAACAGAAAAATAAAAGAAAAGTAAATAGATAACCAATAGCCAGATGGAGAATGAATTTGAGGTCTTTTGAAGTCCGTTGCCGGACTTCGTTGCCGACCGTTCTCTGCCTGGCATATTTTATTTATGGAGGATAAGTGCCTATGACGAAAATGATGGATATTCCTGTTTGGCGCAGATATACGCTGACCATTGAAGAGGCTGCCAGATATTACCACATCGGTGAAGGAAAGCTGCGGATGCTCATTGAAGGGCATCCCAACGAGGATTTTTATGTGATGAACGGAAACCGTGCCCTCATCAAGCGTGAGAAATTCGAGCGGTATTTGGATCAGGCGACTGCTGTGTAAAAAAAGTGTCTGGCAGAATTGCCGATTTCCAATGATAGAGGTATACGGAGAGCCAAACTTGTGCTATTATAACGGTGCAAGTCTGGCTCTCCTTTTACAGTAAAGGAGAGATTTCAATGAGTGAAAAAAGACGAGACAACCGCAATCGGATTTTGCATGAAGGCGAGTACCAGCGTGCAGACGGGAGGTATCGGTTCCGTTATATTGACGAGGACGGAAAAGAGAAAAATGTATACAGTTGGCGTTTGGACAAGAACGACCCCATGCCCAAAGGCAAGAAGCGGGAGCTTTCGCTGAGAGAGAAAGAAAAGCAGATTGAAGCGGATTTGTTCGACCACATCGTAACCAATGGCGGCAATTACACGGTGCTGGAACTGGTGGAGAAGTATGTGTCTCTGAAAACGGGTGTCCGGCACAATACCGCTGCCGGGTACAAGACGGTAATCAATGTCCTGAAAAAAGAAGCGTTTGGCAAGCAGCGCATTGACAAGGTGCATTTGTCGGATGCAAAGGCGTGGCTCATCAAGCTTCAGCAGGTGGATGGCAGGGGCTACAGCTCCATACACTCCATCCGGGGCGTTCTCAGACCGGCTTTTCAGATGGCGGTGGACGATGACCTGATTCGGAAAAATCCCTTTGGATTTGAGCTGGCATCAGTGATTGTCAACGATTCCGTGACAAGAGAAGCAATCACCCGGAAACAGGAGCGGGAGCTGCTGAAATTTATCAAGGAAGATGCACATTTCAGCAGATACTACGATGCAATCTATATTCTCTTTCACACAGGGCTTCGTATTTCCGAGTTCTGTGGACTGACGGTTTCGGAGATTGAGTTTGATGAAATGCGTATCAAGGTAGACCATCAGTTGCAGAGAACATCTCAGATGAAATATGTGATTGAGGAGCCTAAGACGGAAAGCGGTACCCGCTATGTGCCGATGACCGAGGAAGTTGCAGCCTGTTTCCGCAGAATCATTGCAAACCGTGAAGCACCCAAGGTCGAGCCGATGGTGGATGGATATATCCGCTTCCTGTGTCTGGATAAGAATGATATGCCGAAGGTAGCCCTGCACTGGGAGAAGTATTTGGAACACATCGTGGAGAAGTACAACAAGATTTACCGCATCCAGATGCCGAAGGTAACCCCTCATGTATGCCGACACACATTTTGCTCCAACATGGCAAAATCTGGAATGAACCCGAAAACATTGCAGTATATCATGGGTCACTCAGACATCAGCGTAACCCTGAATGTCTACACCCATGTGAACTTTGACGATGCAAAAGCAGAAGTGCTTCGGGTAGCGAATGGCTGAAACAGCCCATTGGTAAAGCCGCTGACTTTACCAATGTATTTACCAATATTGCAGGGAAAAACATGAGAAGATATGGTACGATTTGAGAAGATACCCCGGAAACAGCCGGGAAACCAAAACCCGAAAAACCCTGTGATACCAAGCATTTGAGAAGAAATACAAGACTTATATGGAGTTATAAAAAGTACTATTTGTTTGCCACGTAATATTTCATCAACTTTATATAGATGATATACCGTTTCAAATGTAGTTCCCACAATATAGTCACTACTTGAAGGGTCTTGTCTGAATTGTAACGCATAACCCGTAAAACGATAATAATTTACTCTTTTCAAAATATCTTTTGCTTTTTCTCTGTCCGTGATAATCATCCCATGAGCTGCTAACTTATCCAATTGTTCATCGAAAGTCAATGGTTTTTTCAAATCCATAAAATCTCTCCTTAACGTAAAAAAGCTGAGCACAAGACTCAGCTTGGTCCCCAATGCCAAAACGACTTCGGGCAACTCTGTTGCATATAGTATATTCAAAAATCAAAAAAATTGCAATAGTTTTTATTATTTTTCTCAAATACCTTAGCATTCTAATTCGGCATGCTTCTCTCTTCATCTGCAACATACTCAAAGAAATCAAAATCTGCATAATGCTTATGGAGTACTCTGTCTGCACATGTAAGTCCGACAAATGTTCCCGTAAACTCACCATACTTACAATATTCATCTGAAAATTTGGTTGTATCGAACGGCACACCTATCTTTGTATACTGTTCTCCATCATAACTCCACTCAAACCATGATTTTCTGCCTTCAATGTTAAGTCTTAAGTAGATTGGAACATCTTCCACCGGTATTCTGGTGTTCAAAAGTTCTGTCTTTGTTCCATTTTCCAGATGGATAATTGACAGTGCACTCTGACCTAATGTCTGGCTATAATATTTCCGAAGATTGATGTAATTCATATTGTCATAGTACATGATCAATCCCGCACTATGCTGGTGGACTTCCGGTTTATATTCCATTTTTGTTGTCACTCTCGCATATACGCTGGTCAGCTTTCTTGCAAGGATACTGACTTTATTGAGTGATGTTCTTGATTCCTGGCCACGGATTCTCACATATCCCGGACGTGCCTTCACATCTGCAAATCTCTGTGGCATGATTCTTGGTGCATAATACCAGTTGCCGAGTTCTTCCCCATCAAAATCATCAAAATCAGGAATTTGAGGAACCGGGCATTCCGGAAGCTTACTTTCTTCCACATATTCTTTTGCAAGATTGTCCCCGTCATACATCCGAAGCCATCCATCCTCTGTCCATTTCATCTTCTGGATTGCAGTTTCACGTCCTAATGTACAGCGCAGTTCCGGTGCAAATGGTCTTGCACAAAGATGTACCAGGTATACTTCCCCTAAAGATGTCTCTACATAACTTCCATGTCCGGATTTCTGCAGATAACTCTCCGGATTGTAATACTTTGGTTTCAGATGATCCGGATCCTGACGTTCATTGGACACACCCGGCACACTTGTTACGATTGGATTGGTTGGATCTCCCTCGTATGGTCCCCAGACATTCTTTGCCCGGCCCATGGTAACGCAGTGATTGTATCCTGTGCCGCCTTCTGCGCACATAATGTAATAATATCCGTTACGTTTTGTAAGATGTGGTGCTTCAATGCATCCACGGTCTGTACCGCCATTCCAGATTCGTTTCGGATATCCGATGACTTCTTTCTTTTCAGGTGAGTATTCCACCATACAGATTGCTCCCGGTTTTTCATATCCTTCACGAGTTTCCCATTCAAGTGAGACGATCCATTTTCTTCCATCGTCATCATGAAGGATAGATGCGTCGAATCCTGCAGAGTGTAAATACACCGGTTTGCTCCACGGTCCACGGATATCTTTTGCTGTAATCACATAATTGTCTACATCAAAATAGCGGGCATTCATGGAATTCATCACACCATATACTACATAAAACAAATCTTCCTGCTCACAGTAAGTCAGGCATGGTGCCCAGATTCCTTTCGCAGAAGAAAGTTTCTTAAGATCTACTTCTTCATCATCTGTCAGCACATGTGTATACAGTTCCCAATTCTTCATATCTTTCGAATGGTATACCGGAATTCCCGGCATCCATTCGAAAGTTGATACTGCTATATAATAATCGTCCCCTTTTCTGCAAATGCATGGGTCCGGATTAAATCCTTTGAAAATCGGATTATGAATCATAGTCATTTTCCTCCTCAGTCTTTGAATCACACTCTTGGAAACCAGCCGAAATCCACGCATCTTCCAAGATCCCAGCTGTCCCATCCTGTCCAGCCATTTGTATTGACAGTGTCTGTCAAAAGCTTATAACTCCAGTAAAAATATCCGCTTCCTGTATTCCATGCTTCAAGCTGTGCCTTGGCAACTGCCTCATAGATTTTCTTCTTCTCTTCTGCTGTCACAGCGCTTTCCACTTTTACATCCAAACCATTTAATACAGACTGGCCGCCTTTCGTATCCCATCCGCATGCCAGCGAATTAAACAGACACCATTCTCCACAAATTACCGGAAAGTATTCTTCCATCTCTTCTATATCTTTTTGGAAATGTTCCCGAACATAATTCACATAACCTTCTATTGTCTGTTCGCAGCCATTTGCCTCAGCAACCATCAGGTACTGATGTGTATCTAAAACTACATTTTTGTACTCTTCTTCCTGCATATAGCCTTTCCACGCTTTCAGCTCAAAACCATCATGAATCACGAAATATTTTTCTTCCGGCATATATTTGCGGATTCTTCTATATGCTTCTTTGTAAAAGTCTTTTAAGAAATCAAGTGTTATAGGTCCGGAACCTTCTGCCAGTTTGGAATCAACAGCCGGATACCTCTCCGGTACATTCATCGTCTTCCACATATTTTCTGTGATTGGCTCGTTGAGTACTTCTATTCCCCACAAACCTTTTCTCGTTCCATAACGCATAGCCAGACGTTCCAGTACTGTTAAGACAAATTCTACTTCTTCCGGATGTTTTGCCCATTTACATACACCACTGATTCCACCATTATCAAACCCATTCTGACTAAGAGGAGCCGTATGAAGATCGATCAGTACCTGCAAACCATAAGTTTCCGCCCAGTTAAATGCTTTATCTAATTCTTCAATACAGCCAATAAACGGTTCTCTGTCTCCAAAGATAAAATACGGAACCGGAATTCTGACAGTCTCCATTCCCATAGACTTGATTGTTACAAAATCACGCTCTGTAATATATTCCGAACGATGGATCTTGATTCTTGCTTCATATACTTCTTTAGAAAGCTGTCTTGGCAGATAGTATTCATCTTCCGCTGTCGTTCCATCGAACAATGCCGGACTCATCCATTTTTCCAACACCAGCCAGTTTCCAAGATTGACGCCTTTGACTTTCATGATATAACTCCTCCTGATGCACTTTCTTCTAATTCATTTTCAGATCTAATTTTCCTGAACTGCTTTTTTCTGATCTACTTCGCCTGACGCGCTTTCAGATCTGCAATAATCTGTGGAAATTCTTTATCCAGTTTCCAGAATTTCATAATCACAAGACCACTTGTATACACTGTGATTGGAATCCACACAAAGCATATTTCAATTGAGTGAAGTGCAGATGCTGTCTGAACTGCTGCATCTCCTACATATCCTCCAACTTCCAGGATAATTCCAAGAAGTGCAGATCCAACACCATTTCCAATCTTGTATCCAAAGCTACATGCACTGTTTACAAGACCTTCTGTACGATATCCTGTCTTCCATTCCCCATAGTCAATTGTATCAGAAACCATTGCCCACATTGTCGCACCGCCACATGCATTACCGATACCGCGGATAATACTTGAAATTACGATTCCAGCCATTGCTCCACCGGCAAAATTCAGAATTAACATTCCAGCAATATCAAGTACCAGACCGATTGCAAATACATTTCTCTTTCCAAGACGTTTTACCAGCATTGCAATAAAGAACATTCCGAGAATCTGAACTACATTGAAAATTCCATTGATTGTTGATACCAGATTTCGATCCCCAAGAATATCCTTTGCATAATATACTGTTGCGCCACCGTTTACAGAATACATTAAGAAGAATAATGCAAGCATTCCAGTCATCATAATCCAGTATTTGTTCTTGAATAACGCTTTAATACCTTCTTTAAACGGTACATCTTCTGCTTTTCCATCTTCTCCTGCTGATGCCGGTTTGACTCTTTCTTTTGTTCCCAAGAAGTTAAGAAGGAACGCGATAACCGCTACCAGACCGAATACACAAAATGTTTTTGTCCATGCAGATGCATTGTTACCAAATTTTTCTACTAACGGCAATGTAAATGTATTAATTGTCAAAGTTCCTGCTGTTGCCAGGAGGTTTCTGAAAATACTTAATACAGATCTCTCATATGGATCCTGTGTCATTAATGCATTCAATGCTGAATATGGCACGTTAATCGCTGTATAAATAACTGTGGATACTAAGTTATATGTAATAAACACATACACAAGTTTTGGTGTTGCTGCCCAGCTTGTCGGTACTGAGAACAACAGGATTCCTGAAACTGCAAACGGAATACACATTCTAAGAAGCCATGGTCTTGCTTTACCAAATCTTGACTTTGTGCGATCGACAATTACTCCCATAATGATATCACTGATACCGTCAAAGATTCGAGATACCATCATAATTGTTCCAACTGCCAGTGCACTTACTTTTGCATAATCTGTATAATAAAACAGTAAGAATGCTGACATTGCAGTATAAATAATGTTACATCCAAAATCTCCACATCCATAAGCGAATCTTTCGAATACTTTTGAAAAGGTCAATTTATTCTTTGATTTCATTTCATTTTCCCTCTTTCATTCTAGACTTACTATATACGGTCTGTTCCATGCGCACTGAACACCTTATGTTTACGCTATTATAGTACCATATACGATATAGTCCGCATAGGTCATATCATATGTAAAATATAGGTCGATATTCTCTTTTTATCTTTCTTCTGTTATACTGTTCATATATTAACAACTTATTTTCCGTTCACGAAAGGAGTGCGTAACTTTATGCCACAGCTTAATCCTAACAAACTTCGCTTTACACCGAAGAAAAAATATACCTCTTCCGATTCTTCTAATGAAAATAACTTTTCTTATGAAGTTATCTCCACATTGGAATCCATCGGTGTACATTTCCGCACCTCGATTGATCCGGGAAGCTATGTGCCTGCTCATCTGCACCATGCAATAGAAATCATTTATCTGTTAGAAGGTAATCTTACAGTTACAATCGAATCTTCCATGCGGGAATATCACGCAGGTGAATGCATCCTTATTAACTCTGACGTCATTCATTCCACGAAATGTACTGCACCAAACAAAGCTATCCTTTTCCAGATCCCACTTTCTTTTTTGTCCTATTATCTGCCGAATGCAGAACAGCTGGTTTTTAATCTGGACAATCCGAACGACAATGAAATTCGGCGCACTAAGTTAGACATTTTCAAAGACACGCTGGTACAGATGCAGATTGTCAATGACATCCGCCCTGAAGGATTCATTTTGCGTTTTAATAGTCTGCTGTTTGAAATCCTTTTCCAGTTGTTTCACAATTTCAGTGTCCGCGTTGTACACAGTAACCAGTCTCAGCGCAACAAAGACCGCGCAAGACTAGACACGATCTTGGATTATATCGCACAGAATTACCGCCGCCACATCAGCATTGAAGAGATTGCCGGAATTGCTTATCTGCAGCCCGGATACTTCTGCCGTTTTTTCAAAAAATGTATGGGGATCACTTTTTTAGAATATCAAAATGAATTAAGACTTTCCTTTATTTATCAGGATATTATTTCTACAGATGATTCCATCAAAGATATCCTGGAAAGACATGGATTTACCAATTATAAATTGTTCCGTCGAACGTTCTTTGAACATTTTGAGGCTACGCCTACTGAGATTCGAAAGATGCATGATGTGAACAGCAACAACAAGATGCTTTCCACGAAGCAGGGATAGAAATCGAACGATAGGTAACCTAAGAAGTAAAAAAGGAAGCGAACCGCTTCCTTTTTTACTCTCTCATTCTATTCCACACCCCATCATTCCTTCGGTGGCAGGAATCCCTTACTTGTCTTCACGATCACTTTATCAAATACCATGAACATAGACGGCAGTACGAAGATTACGACTACCATACTGATCAGTGCTCCTCTTGCCATCAGGATACAAAGGGAACTGATCATATCAATATTGGAGTAAAGTCCTACACCGATCGTTGCTGCGAAGAAGCTCAACGCACTTACCATGATGGACTGTGCAGATACGCGGTGCGCAGTTGTGATGGAATCGTATTTATTTGCGCCGTGGTTACGTTCTCTCTTATAACGAGTTGTCATAAGAATTGCATAGTCTACGGTGGATCCAAGCTGAATGGTTCCGATTACGATGGATGCCACGAATGGCAACTTAGTTCCCATGTAGTATGGAATACCCATATTGACGAAAATCGCGAACTCAATAACGCCTACCAGGATGATCGGCAGTGAGATTGACTTGAACAGAAGCATGATGATCACGAAAATAATTCCGATTGATACTGCACTTACTGTCTTGAAATCTTTATCTGTAATGTCGATCAGATCTGCTGTCAGAGGACCTTCTCCGATCAGCATTCCACCTTCATCATATTTATGAAGAATCGTATTCAGCTCTTTGATCTGGTCATTCAGTTCATCTGTAGCTACCTTATATTCTGAGTTCGCCAGTACAAGCTGGTACTTATCATTCTTTAATGATCTTGTCACTGAATCCGGGATCATGCTTGCCGGTACGGACGGCCCGATCAGGGAGTCAAGTCCAAGTGCCCATTTAATTCCGTCCACCTTATCCATCTCATTCAGCATCTTGCCTACGTCCGCTGAATCTGTAGAGCTGTCTACAAGAATCATGTGCGTCGTATTCATGTCGTAATCTTCCTTCAATTTCTCATTTGCAATGATACTCGGAAGATCTTTTGGAAGTGTCTCATCCAGGTTGTAATAAACGCCTGTATGGTTATTTCCGTAGATTGCCGGGAATAACAAAATAATAAAGAGCGCTACATAAATCAGATATCTCTTTGTAACCTTGTCTGAAATTCTTCCGATATCTGGAAGGAATGGTTTATGTTTTGTCTTCTCAATAATTTTGTCACAGCACAGGATCATGGATGGAAGGATTGTTACGCAGGCAAGTACACCAAGGATAACACCCTTAACCATAACAACACCGATATCAGGTCCAAGTGTGAATGACATAAAGCACAGTGCGATAAATCCGGCGATTGTTGTAACGGAGCTTCCGATTACAGAGGAAAATGTCTGTGAGATTGCATGTGCCATTGCACGGTGTTTATCTCCGTCGTAACGGATCTGCTGTTCTTCGTAACTATGCATCAGGAAGATCGAATAGTCCAGCGTTACACCCAGCTGCAGAACTGCTGCCAATGCCTTTGTAATATAGGAGATCTCTCCCATAAAGTAGTTACTTCCCAGGTTATAGACAATCGCGATTCCAATACTGAGCATGAAAAGGATCGGTACAAAGAACGATTCCATTGTAAGACCAAGTACGATCATCGCCAGTACAACCGCGATCAATACATACAACGGTGTCTCTTTCTCCGCCAGCTCCTTCGTATCTGTAACAACAGCTGACATACCACTTAAAAAGCACTGCTCGCCCGCCAGAGAACGGATCTCGGAGATTGCTTCCATTGTTCCGTCCGAAGATGTTCCTTCATCAAAGAAGATTGCCATCATCGTTCCGGTCTCGGAGTTAAATGCATCATAGACTTTTGTCGGCAGCATGCTCTTCGGCATACTGATATCTGCGATAGAATCATACCAGATAACCTCTTTTACATGATCTACCTTCTCAATCTTCTCTTTTAGCTTCGATACATCCTTGTCTTCCATTCCATCGACTATAAACATCGAAAATGCACCTGTGCCGAAATCATTTACCAAAATATCCTGGCCTTTCATCGTCTCGATGTTATCCGGCAGGTAAGTCAATACATCATAATTAATTCTCGTATGCAGATACCCCAATGCAGACGGAATCAACAATAAGATACTGAGAATCAGAATCGGCACTCTGAATTTTACTATCTTTTTTCCAAACTTTACCATCATATCCTTTTTCGCTTCCTTCCTCATATTCAGTTTATGACCATTGGTCATTTTAATCTCTTCTTGCACTATACAATAAAAATGACTAACAGTCAATATATTTTGTACTGTTAGTCATTTTTTCTTTTTATTTATATTCCATTTTCGTAACTGTTCAGAGCCAACCTCCAAAATGCTACGCATTTTCTTTATATTCACTTGGAAGAATTCCGTATTTTTTCCGAAATGCCCTTGCCATCGCCTTGCTTCCGGAGAAGCCGCTGCGAAGTGCTGTCTCAGTGACATTATATTTTCCGCCCTTCAGGTCTTTCATTGCATATTCTAGACGAATATTCTGCAGATAACTCTTGTATGTGATTCCCGCATATTTCTGAAACATCCTCGACAGATACGTCGGAGAATATCCAAAGATTCTTGCCACCTCTTCCAGACTTAATTCCTGCGCATAATTCTCTTTCATATAAGCAGTAATCGTCGAAAGCTTGTTCAGATTCTTATTCTTTCTGACAAAAGCATCCTCCACTTCTGTCAGACGATACTCCTTCACCAGCAGATATAGCAGATGATAAAAAATACTGTTCATCTTCATGTCATATCCACACTGCTTTTCGCAATATGTCTTATACAGTTCTTCCAACAATTCCATAAAGCGCGCGTCCTTACGTCCCGGTTCATGCGTAAACCAGATAAATTGCTCTCCTGTATAATATTTTTCAAAAACTTTCAACGGAATCTGAAGAACGATCGTCTCGTTTGGCAACGGAGAATCTACTTCATGAACCTCATTCGAATTCACAATCATAAATTCTCCCGCTGTCAGATGCCAGGTCTTCTCATCGATCTTAAATTCCAGTTCTCCGTCGCACACTGCAAAAATCTCAATCGATCTGTGCCAATGTTTTTCTCTATGGTAATGTCCTTCTCTGCCTTCAAATAAGAATAGTTTAAAAGGAAATCCGACTTCCGGAACAATCAATTCATGCGCAAACTGCATCTCTTTTATTCACCACACTTTAGGCTTTCGTCCACTTATGTACTGTATCTGTTCCCGGACTACATAATTCCACTGTAGACCCATCATCTGACAGTGTATAGACATATTCCAGTGTTCCACCGGAGATAACCAGATTCAGCCTCAATGTACCGTCTGCATTCTCTGCAACACAATATGTTCCCTTTGTTTCACCGGAGGAACTCTTGATCACAAGCTTTCCGTCCTTCTTTAATTTATATTCATTTCCGCTGTTGTCTGTCCACTTTCCGATCAGCCCCTTCGCACGGTCATCCGTCAGATCCAGAAGTTCTGTATCCGCCTGGAGTAATTTTATATCCTTACCACCATCCAGGGACTCCAGCACTACGCCATAGCCTGTATCATCTGTCGTAACCGCATACAGTTTACCTTCTTCTTCGCCGTCCATTGTGATCTTGATTGTAATGTTGTTATCCTCATCAAATCCACACTCAAATGTCAGTCCGGCATCATCCTTAGTTCCTGTTCCATCTTCTTTCAGATCATACACAGTATCTGTTCCAATCACCTTCCACTGCTTTGCCATAACTCTCTTAACAGAATCACTTGGAAGAACCGCGTTGTCTCCCAACTGTTCTTTCATCGTACTGCTTGCTTTGTCCACCTCTTCTGTCGTAGATGCAGCCGGTTCTGTTTTCTTCGTATCGCCACATCCTGTCATACACAATGTGCTTGCCAGAAGTAATGCTACTACTAATCTTTTCATATTCTCTCTCCAGTCTTGTTACTGTTCACACGATGTGCGACCAGCAACCCAGTCTTTTCTGTCTGATCAGAAAGATAGCATTCCGATCACGACTTACAGTCTTTAGAGTATCACAAACGCACTGTAAATTCCAGTAAAGTTAATACAATTTCACGGTTATTTCATTTTTAGACACACTCGTTTTCGTTTGTTTTCAACAAACTTTAATGCTTTTGCACTGTTTCACTTTACCTCGACAGCTTGTTTATTTTCTTAACATATGATACACTATTCACAATGTAAAATTATAGGTAACTTGGGAGGAAATAGGTTATGATTATCTCTACAAGAGGGCGTTATGCTCTCCGAGTCATGATTGATCTGTCTCAGCAGGATCCGGACTCTTACACACCGCTGAAAGAGATCGCAGCACGTCAGGAGATTTCTGAAAAGTATTTGGAAAATATTTTAAAATCTCTTGTCACACAGGGATTTATCCTTGGACTTCGCGGAAAGGGCGGCGGCTACCGCCTGACAAAATCTCCGGAAGAATACACTCTCGCTTCCATTCTTCATGCGACAGAAGGAAGTCTTGCGGCAGTAGCATGTCTGGAGGATCATGCACCAGAATGCGCACGTGCTGGTCAGTGTCCGACACGTCCGATCTGGGAAAAACTGGATAACCTTATCGAGGATTATCTTGGAAGTATCACACTTGCTGACTTTCATGAACCGGCCATTCCATGCAAGATTGAGAAATAGCATTATTTCAGGGGGAACGAAATAACAGTTGTTTCAATACAATGGAAAATCAGATCTACATAGAAGGGGCTGTTGCAAAATAGATGATTAATCATCTATGGA
>OLHG01000873.1_pt1 | contig 20309 bp, 20 predicted proteins | sample 1605971 | NCBI WGS metagenome assembly OLHG01 (sample SAMN03283289) | human gut metagenome | biome: human-associated habitat; material: feces | host: Homo sapiens | place: Peru | collected 2012 | reverse complement strand
TTAATTTGTTCTGCAGTTAATGCTCCAGCATTAGTAGCAACATCTAATAAATATAGTCGCATAAGTCACACCCTTTCTTATTCTTTTATTTATATTAAAGCATTTACTTTAATATCTATCCTAAATTTGGAAATATATCAGCATTAGAAACATTGTTTTTACTCATCTTGATTAATTCAAGTTCTGCTGATTCTAAAAATACCTTTTTTTGATATCCTGGAGTAAGTTGAATAACTACACATTCATATGTTCCAGAACCATCTTTTTTTTGACAGGTTTCTAATGATGCCTTAAGTTCTTGCTTCATTTGTTACACTCTCCTTTCTATTAAAAGAATAACATAAGAAAAATCGAGGTACGACCTCGATAATATTTTTTTAACTAAATTTATAAATTTTTAAAAGAATTGGAATTTCTATACAATAAGTATTTGCATTTTTTAATCTGTATTTAAGTTCTTTTTTTCTTCGATTAACAAATTTACTTAATTCTTCCAAATCTTCACATAAAGCAACAATATTGTCATTTTTATCATAGATAACGTAGTATTCCAAAATAATCCTTTCCAATTATTTTTTTATGGGTTCAAATCCCGTACGGGTCACCAATGTTGAAAATAACTCTTATTTATTAAGAGTTTTTTGTTGTCCAATATTCTTACATTTTATATAAAAAAAGTTATACAGTTTTTACTATATAACTTATTTCATTAAATAATCTACTACTTTAGTTAAATTTATACTATGAGATGCCTTTAATAATATTACATCTCCTTTTTTTAATATTTGATTTAACAATTCATACGTTTCATCATATCTATCAAAATGATACATTTCTTTTTGATAATCATTTGATACCAATTCATCAACCAAATAGTTTATTTCCTTACCTACAGTTATTAAAATATCAATATCAGCATCAATAACCTCTTTAGCAATACTACGATGAATACTTTCAGAGAAATCTCCCAATTCTAATATATCACCTAAAACTAATATTTTTCTTTTTTCTTTTCTTAGTTTTAGCATTTCTAATGATGCTTTTACAGAATCAAAACTAGCATTATATGTATCATCAATTATTACTACTTCTTTTTTATTTGTTTTTATTTCTAACCTATTCTTTGTTAAATTAAATTCTTTTATTCCCTTAATTATTAAACTATCTTCAATATTTAATTCTTTTCCTACCACATAAGCAATAAGTGAATTATAAATAAACGGTTTTGTTGGAATATTTAAAGTTACCTTATTATCTCCAATTTCATAATTACAAATATCTTCATTTATTTCTATATTTCTAGCATTATAATCACTATTATTATCTATTCCAATAGTTATTATATTTTCATTTTTATTTTCTTCATAATAACTATGCAATAAATCATTATCATTATTAATTATTAATTTACCATTTGGTTTTAAACCTTCGATTATTTCTAGTTTTGCTTTTAAAATATTTTCTCTTGAACCAAGTATCCCTATATGTGCTGTACCTATATTAGTAATAACTGCAATATCAGGTTTAGCAATATTAGTAAGTAAACTTATCTCTTTAAAATGATTCATTCCCATTTCTAATATCATTACCTCTTCATCAGTATATTTTAATATTGTCAAAGGTAATCCTATTTCATTATTATTATTTCCTTGCGTTTTTAATGTTTTATACTTTCTACTCACTACACTAGCAACCATATCTTTAGTTGATGTCTTTCCAACACTACCAGTAATTGCTATTACTTTACCATTAAATTTTGATATCTTATATCTTGCTAAATCTTGTAAACATTTTACAGAGTCCTCGACTAAAATAATAGTCCTGTCAGAATATTTATCCGGAATATCTATTTTTCTATCTAAAATACAAGTTTTTACCCCTTTTTCTAAAGCATCAATACAAAAATTATTTCCATCAAAACTTTCCCCTTTAATTGCTACATAAGTATCATTTTCTTGAATTATTCTTGTATCTTGACAAAAATTAAGACATTCTTCATTTATATTACCTTGTAGTAATTTAGCATTACATACATCAATAATTTCCTTTATTTTTATCATATTCTCCCACTTTCTTAATGATTATTTATTATTTTCAATATTATTTAACAAATCATCAATAGTCATAATTCTATCATCTATTTCCTTTAAATTATTTGTTGATTTAGAAACACTTGGTTCACTACTATCTTCTTGTTCTTCAGTTAATGAATTCACTAATAAATGCGTATTTATTATCCTATCTTTAACTATATATGAACCATTACTATATCTATCCATTATTGATATCTCTGTTAATCTTAATTGCTTTGTTTCCTTTGTTGTTGTAATTATTATTTCTGTTTTAGAGTTTTCAATATAAACCTTAATTATCTTACTTGGATTACTCTTTATTTCTTTCATTAATAATAATCCACGATTTGCTCTTGTTCCCTTATCAAAATCACTTAATTTTAATCTTTTAGCAGTTCCTTTATCAGTTAAAACTGTTATATATTCACAAGAAGTATTAAATAATAATCCACTTACTACTTCATCATTTTTTAAATTAATTGATTTAACACCAGTTGCCTTAATTCCGACAATACTTACTTCATCAATATCAAACCATAATCCATATCCATTTTTAGTTGCTACAAAGACATTTTTATAAGGAGAAGCCGTAACATCAATTACCTTATCATCTTCCTTTAATTTCATCATACTCATTGCTTTAGTATATCTTTGAACCTTAAATTCTTCTAATTTCGTTCTTTTTACCATTCCGTTTTTAGAAAAACTTGTTATATATAAATCTTTAGTAAAATCCCTTACTGGAATTGAAGCAATAATTTTATCATTAGAATCCATTCCAATAATATTACTTACGTGTTTTCCAAGTTCTTTCCATTTTGCTTCAGGAATTTCATAAACTGGAATCTGTAAATAATTACCATTATCAGTAAATACCAATAAAGTATCCAAAGTATTCATATTATAAAGTCCAATTACATAGTCATCTTCTTTTAATTGAGTTTCTCCATCATTTGCTGAATAACTTCTTAAACTAACTCTTTTTACATATCCTTCTTTAGTAATAACAACAATTACATCTTCCTTTGGTGTCATTACTATTGTATCTAGTTTTATTTCTTCAATTTCATTTTCAATAGTAGTCTTTCTAGGTGAAGCATACTCTTTTTTTACTTTTCTTAATTCATCCTTAATAACACCATCAAGTTTTTGTGGGTCATTTAATATTTCTTGTAATAGTTTCATTATTTTTTCTAAATTATCTTTTTCATTCATCAAGTCTTCAATATCTGTATTACTTAATCTATATAATCTTAAATCTACAATTGCCGTTGCTTGTTCTACAGTAAAAGCAAACTTTATTACTAAATTTTCTATTGCATCTTGCCTATTTTTACTTACTCTAATTGTTTTTATTACTTCATCTAATATTGAAATTGCTTTAATTAAGCCTTCAACAATATGATATCTTGCCTTTGCGTGTTCTAAATCAAAAGTAGTCCTCTTAAAAATCACTTCTCTCTGATGAGTAATATATGCATCTAATATAGGAATTATTCCTAATAATTTTGGTCTCCTTTTTTCTATAACAACCATATTAAAATTATAACTAACTTGTAAATCAGTATTTTTATACAAATAATTAAGTATATGTTCCGAATTAGCATCTTTTTTTAAATCAATAGCAATTTGTAAACCTTCCTTATCAGATTCATCTCTTACTTCAATAATACCATCTATTTTTTTATCTATTCTTATTTCATCTATCTTTTTTACCAAAATATTCTTATTTACTTCATAAGGTATTTCAGAAATTATAATCTTATTCTTTTCTACCTTTATCTTACTTCTTATAATTATTTTTCCACGACCTGTTTCATATGCTGATTTTATACCATCTAATCCACAAGCAATTCCTCCAGTTGGAAAATCAGGTCCCTTAATATAATTCATAATTGTTTCTAATCTACAATTAGGGTTATCTATTCTAAAAACTGTTGCATCAATTACTTCTCCTAAATTATGTGGTGGGATATTTGTTGCATATCCAGCGGATATTCCTGTTGTACCATTTACCAAAAGATTAGGAATTTTACTTGGTAAAACTGTTGGTTCTAGTAATGTATCATCATAGTTTGGTGCCATAATTACAGTATCTTTATCGATATCTTTCAACATTTCATTTGCTATTTTAGAAAGCCTTGCTTCAGTATAACGAGATGCTGCAGCAGGGTCTCCATCAATAGAACCATTATTACCTTGCATATCAATTAATGGTTCTTTCATTTTCCAGTTTTGACTTAATCTTACAATTGCATCATATATCGAAGAATCTCCGTGAGGATGATATTTACCCATAACATCCCCAACTGCTCTTGCTGACTTCTTATAAGGTTTGTCATAAGTATTTTTTTCTTTATACATTGAAAATAATATTCTTCGTTGAACTGGTTTTAATCCATCTCTTACATCTGGTATTGCTCTATCTTGAATTATATATTTTGAATATTTACCAAATCTTTCTCCCATTATCTCTTCAAGGGAATAATCGTATATTTTACTTATAATGTTCTCCATATTACCACCATAAAAATTATAGCATATTTTATTTTTTTTAACAACCTTACTTTACACTAATACAAAGAAAAAAAGGACTTTTTGTCCTTTATTCACAATAATTAATTAGTTTCTAATGCACTATTTTTAATAAAAGTATAAATACCATATGCTAGTGCTGCACCACCAATTATCCAAACAATAAATATCCAACTTGAACCAGTTTGTGGTGTATATACTAAACATACTTCAACATTTTTATCAGGCATAGTAAATGTTAAATTACTACCATTTACTGAAGGCGCACTTGTTATTTGAGTTGAATAACTACCAACACCTGTAAATTTTTGACCGCTTATTGTAGGAACACTAGCTGTTATCTTTTCACCTTTCTTATGTCCAGTTGTAGTGGTAGATTCCCTAAGTAAACTAGTACAATCCTCATCTGAACCATAGTTAATTGTCACAGTATGTGTATCTTCAACATAGTAACATTTTAATTCAACATCTTTACCATTTAATGTTCCATTATGTGATATAGGATAATTTGTTGTATCATCAGTATATAACTTATATCCATCTGCTATATCACTAGGACAAGTATATTCATATTTTTCACCATCAGTTGCTTCTTTTAAAGTTTTTGTACTAGAAAGTTTCTTGTTAGTGTTTTTATCAATATAATCTACTGTTATTTTATACTTAGCATCTTCACATATTTGATATTCTACATAATATATTGCTGGAGCATAAAATATTGTCTTTCCTTCATCTCTAGCAGCAATTGTTTGTAATTTTGGTTTATCAGTTACTGAAGAATAAGTTCTTTTAATTTCAAATTGAGTCTTAGTTACACCCTCTTCAATTACTGATTTAGCAGTTATATAATTAACTGTTGGAAAAATAGTTTGTGCTTTAAAATCAGCAAATGTGCTTGGTAAATTATTTCTTGTTGGTTTTTCCTCATTATCTTCATTTATCCAATTACGATTATATGAACCATAATAATTATTTCCTTCTTGATAAACACCATCAGTTCCTTTAGTGCTTGCTAAATTTTCATATTTATAATAAGAACTTAATGACATACTTACTTTAGATACATCTGTTGATGTAGCATTAATTGTCATCTTGCCTTCAGATATAATATTAGCACCTTCTGGAATTGGTATTGGATATGCCTTTCCAGTTGTTACGTGTACGTATTCATCACCAGTAAGACGATTATCCAAAAAATATTGTGCTTCATATCCTGCTAAGAAAAAGTAATGATTTACATAAGTTTCACAATTTTGTGATGTTTCATCAGCTTTTACTTTTCCATTAATGTTAAATAAAATTAAAATCATACTAAATATAGATAATGAGATTAAAGTAATTTTCTTTTTCATAATTACATCCTTTCTTATAGTCCTCTATCCTATGTTATAAGGATATCATACTTTAATTAAAAATTCAATATAATTTTTTAATTTTTATAAGAAAAAAAATGTATTAATAAAATACATTCTTTAAATATAAACCCTCAGGATCAGCAGTTTTACCTGCCTTTGTTCTATCTTCTTGTTCCAAAATACTGATTATATCTTCACTTTTTCTCTTACCTTCCCCTATTTCTATTAAAGTTCCTACAATATTTCTTACCATATATCTTAAAAAACCAGTTCCAATAAAAACAAGAGTTATTTTTTGTAAATCCTTTGAATCCCTTAAAATATTCGTTTGAGATAACGTCCTAACATAATCATTTTTCTCCTCATCAGTTTTAGTAAATGATTTAAAATTATGTGTACCCTCCAAATACTTCATTGCCCTTTCCATTTCAAAAATATCTAGTTTCTTATTATATTGATAAACATAATTTCTTTCCAAAGGATTATATTCCCCCATATTAATTTGATAAATATATTCCTTCCCTATAGCATTAAACCTAGCGTGAAAATCATCACTTACCTTTTCAACCTTTTTAATATAAATATCTTCAGGTAAAAGACTATTCATTCCTTTTTGCAACTTTTCTTCAGTTATTTTTACCTCAATATCAAAATGTGCTTTCTGATTTAAAGCGTGAACCTTCGCATCAGTTCTACCTGAAGCGTGAACCTCAACCTTCTTATTATCATTTAACTGTTTTAATACCTTTTCTAATTCCTGTTGCACTGTCCTTTCCCTAGGTTGTTTCTGATAACCACTAAAATTAGTCCCATCATAAGAAAACGTTATTAAATACCTCATTTAAAACCTCCATACTACTACTAATATCAAAACATTTAATATTAGCATTAAACTATCTCTTTTAGTCCAATTATTTAACCTATAATTAGTCCTTGATAATCCATAATTATATAATCTTACTTCCATTATATCAGATAACTCATCTGCCTTTTTTAATGACAAATAAATCATTGGAATAAATATATTAGATAAAGATATTATTTTTGATTTAATATCTTGATTAAAATCTATTCCCCTTAATGACTGTGCTTTAATTATTCTTTCTGCCTGCATTGTTATCGTTGGTATAAACCTTAATGCCAGTGTTATCGTTAATGCTATTTCATTTATTGGTAATATCTTATTAAATACCCTAAACGTTCTTTCAATTCCATAAGTTATTTCCATCGGTGGAGTAGTAAAAGTTAATATTCCACTTAATAAAACAAAATATACTATTTTTAATACCATATAAATCGTATAAACTATATTTACCCTAAATATTAAATTTATTACTATTATAAATATTATAAATAACCTCATTGTATAAATATTTCTTAAATAAACACCCATATTTATTTTACTAAATAACATAATACAAATCAAATAAATAGCAAATAATATAAAATGATAATACCTAGTTAATAATAAAACTATTATAATATTTATAATCAAACTTATTACCTTATACGTTGGATTTAACTTATGAATTAGTGAATTTCCCAAATAATAATTTCCTATACTATACTTATTTATATTCATTAGCTATCTCCCTAATAAGAATATCCATATCTAAAGTATGAGTTAATTTTATATTCTTATTCTTCTCTACAAAAGTAATAAACTCTAATATTTTAGGTATCTCTAATCCACTCTTCTTAATCTTATCTATATTATCTATAAATTCTTCCTTAAAAATATCTAACTTTATCTTACCATTTTTTATTAACAATATCTTATCTGATACCTGTTCCAAAAAATAATTATCATTAGTTAATATAATAATTGTTTTATGATATCTTTCCCTTAACTTAATTAACAAACTTACCAAATCATTAACACTCTTATCATCTAAATAAACAGTAGGTTCATCTAGTATTAATACTTTAGGATTTAACGATAAAGCAATAGCAATAGATAACTTTTCCTTTTCTCCACCACTTAAAGAAAAAGGACTACGAGTTAAATATTCCAAAGGTAACCCAACCAATTTCAAAGCATCAATTACCCTCTTATCTAATTTATCTAATCTATATTTATATTTCTTTAAACTAAACTCCAATTCTTCCTTAACAGAATTAGTAAAAAATTGTTCCTCGGGATTTTGAAAAACATAACCAATATCCCTTCTTATATCCTTAAAATCTTTAGTATTTTTATCTATAACATTATTCCCAATAGTTATCGTTCCTTCACTAGGATTTATAAGTCCAGTAATAAGATAACTAATTAAAGTTTTACCTGAACCAGACTCACCAATTATTGTAGTAATTTTATTATCACAGAAAGTATATGTCATATTCTTTATCTTATCTAAATAACTCACATTATCAAATCTTATTTCCATAATACCTCCATTAAATCATCAAAATCAGTATATATTTCATTAACAATATTTTCCTGTTGTAATTCATATGATAACCTAATTATAAAAGGCAAATTTAATTGCAATTTAGATAATTTCTCCCTATTTGAATATACCTCTTTTACCGTACCATCTAGATAAATATTACCATTTACCAAAGTTATTATCCTATCTGAAAATAAAGTATTCTCTAAATTATGAGTAATCATTATAATAGTTAAATTTCTCTCTTTTTGATATTTCTTTAATATCCTCAAAACCTCTTTCTTATCCTTTGGTGTTAACTGATGAAGTGCCTCATCTAATATCAATATCTTTGGATTAAATATTAAACTTGAAACAATTGCTACCTTTTGTTTTTGAGAATTAGTTAAATTTCTTGGTTCCTTATCTAAAATATTACCTATATTAAATATCTTAGATATCTGTTTTATAGAAGTATTTATATCTTCCTTATCATATTGCAAATTCTCCAAAGAAAATGCTAAATCATCAATAACAGTCTCTGATACAAAATGATTATCCGGATTATCAAATACAACCCCAATTTTTCTTCTTATCTCTTTCAAATAAAATTCATTTAAATTATACCCATCAACATTAATATAACCATCATATTTTAATAACCCAGTAAGTATCTTAATCAAAGTGCTCTTACCACTTCCATTTGGTCCAATTATACTAACAAAACTACCCTTTTCTATATTTAAAGTTAAATTATTAAATACTTGTTTATCTTTATATTTAAAATTAAGTCTCTCTATTTTTATAATACTATCCATAAAACCACAACCTAGTTATATTATAACCTTTTATAAATAAAAAAACAAGAAAATGCTTATAATTATTGGTTATATTTATAAATAACAAAAATATAAAACAAAATAAAGACTTAAAGAAAAAAACTATGACAATTCTATATCATAGTTAGAAGTAAATGTTAATTCTATCTTTGTAGGTATCTTACCTTCGATAGATAATATTTTCATTTTAATATTTTTATAAGTTATTTCTTGATTTTTTCTTAATTTATGTGTTTCTAATTCATTTATCCAACCAACAAATGTTTTAGATTTTATTTTAGGTGCTTCAATATTTTCTAAATAATTATCAAAGAAATATTTTACTTCAATATTAGGATTTATATGAAAAGTATGAAGTCCTATTTCCACAACATTTGCTGGTAAATCATCATATTCATCATATATTTCTCCCACTAATTCCTCAATAATATCTTCCAAAGTTATTATTCCTAAAAAATTATGGTCCTCATTATTATCTACTACTACTGCCATATGCATTCTACTCTTCTGAATTTTTTCTAAAGCATATGTTAATTTCTTATTTGGAGTTATATATATTACATCTTTTAACAAACTTTGTATTGATATTTGTTTATTTGATAAAATATCATCAATTAAATCTCCTTCGTGAATCATACCTATTACTTTATTAGTATTTTGACATACAACTGGTATTCTTGAATATTTTTGAGTTGCTATTACTTGCTTTATTGTTTTAGCATCTGATGTATCATATAAAAATATTACATCTTCTTTTTTTAACATAATATCTTTAACTTTCTTATCATCAAAAGAAACAGCATTTTGAATCAATTCACTTTCACCTTGATTTAATACTCCCTCAAATTCAATTGTCTGAACTATTTCTAACAATTCATCTTCCGTAGCAGTTATCTTTTTATTATTTTTAGTAAATTTATTTTCAAAAGTTTTAACTAATTTTGTTATTGGAAACATTAATTTTACCAAAAAATCAAAAATTGATACAACCTGATAAAGTATTACTTCAGAATTCTGCTTTGCAATTATTTTAGGAGTAATTTCTCCAAAAGTTAATATTAAGATTGTCATAATTACAGTAGCATACACTACTCCCGTTGGTCCAAGATGCTTTGAAAATATATAAGTTGCAAGAGATGTTGATAAAATATTTACTATATTATTAAATATTAATATTGTTGTTATTGTTTCTGAATACTTTTTAGATAGTTTATATACCTTTTTTGCTTTTTTATCTCCTTTTTTTGCCTTTGATTTTATTCTTATAATGTTTACCGAAGATATTGACGTTTCTGTCATCGAACATAATGCTGAAATAGCAATTAAAATTATTAATACTATGATGTATATTATCGTCTGGAGATCCAATTTATATCACTTCCTTATAATTATTTATTAATGGTATATTCTCTTCATTATATATACCAATATTATCTTTTTCAATATTTTCTAATAATTCCTGTTCTCTTATATTTATAAACAATTGTTTATTGTAATTATAACCATAATATTGATTATTATAGTTTATTAAAATAAAATGTATTTTATTATTATTATTTTTTAAATATAAATTATTTATATTTATTTCCTTATTAGGACAATAAGTATTAAATAATAAATCATATATTATTCCTAGTTCAGTTGGTCTAATTTCTTTTATATTTAGATATTTTTCTGTTATTTCTAAAAATTCATTTATAAAACTATCATCTTGATAATTAATATCTTTTAAATAATTATCTAAAATATTTTCATTATAATCATTTGCAATATAATTAATCTTTTTATCTAATTCCAAAGAATCATTATAATTAGCAAAGTATCTAGTTTTAAATCTTGCTTGAATAAAAGGTATATCCTTTGTTAAATCAATAATTAAAGTTTTACCTTCAGTTGTTAACTTATTACATAAATAACCATTATTATTTACTGTTATTATTTCACAGTCTATATTTAATCGTTTACATAAATATAAATATATTTTACAGAAAGATACATTTGTTGCCTTATTATTACCTAATGCCCCCCATAAATTATTTATAGTGCTTATTTGTGATAAATTAAAATTTTCATTTTTTTCTAGAATAGCATTAATATCATAACCAAGATTTTTACCTATACTTATATAAAGATATTTCGCTAATTCAACTTCCGTTAAACCATTTGGTATATTTGATAGTATTTTTTCAATAAGTAATTCTCCCTTAAGAAAAGTATCATAATCCACATAAATATAACCATTAATATTATTTAAATTTTCTGAATATAAATAATTTTGTCCGTATTGTTTTAAATAATCAATTACTTCTTTATCAACTAAATTTATATTTATATTCAAATATTTAATATTACTATCCTTTAATTTATTAATATCACTTATATCATTTAAAGTTAGAATAATACTCTCTCTACTCATACTATCACCATTCTAATTATATATTAATTTTACAAAAAAAGAAAGTAAATACACAAGGTGTTTACTTTTAATCAACTTCCCCAACAAGATTTGTCACAGAAGCATTTATTTTTGCTTCAAAAGTTTGATTTGCTACTTCATTTCCAGTTGAAGCACCATCTAACCAAACATAAATATGAAATATTGTTGCTGTTGTTGTTAAAGTATATCCAGTATCTAATAATTGAATTGCAGTATTTGCTGTAGCAGTTGAAAAATCTCCAGTTGTTAAAGGTTCAGTAGCATCATTAACATATACTTCCCATTTTAATGCCGATATTTTTAAGGCAGTTGGCAATGTAGTTGGTGTTAAATATAACATTACTGGAGCACCTAAACTATCTGTAGCAAGATTCATTGTTACTTTTGCATATAACCCTTTATCTTTATTTAATGAAGGAATTAATTTCGAAGACATAATTTGTCCCGTATAATTAATTTCTAATTTACCACTCTTAATTAAATCTTCATTACTAGTGCTTTGCTTTGTTGATACAAAGGCATATGTTACCCCAGTTACAGCAATTATTATTGCTATAGTAATTAATATATATATTAATTTTTGTTTCATATTGACTCCTTATTTAAATGCAGTTGATATTTTAATATTTCCTGTTATTTTTTTACCCATTAAATTATTTTGAGAAGCATTTGTTTCTTCCAACCATAATCTAAATTCATAAGAATACGTTGTATCTAAATTTGTAATTATAGTCATTGGTAACAATACTAAAGTATCTTCATTTACACCACTAAAATTACCAGATGCTATTGTAGTTGTAGTACCATTAACAGTTTGTAATAAACTATATTTTAAATCAGTAGTATTCTTTAATGCTGAATCTAATGATAGATTTATTATAGATATTTGCATTGCTACAGTACGACCTGATAATAAAGTAGAACTTGGTGTTATAGTAAAGTTTGTTTTTTCTGAAAGAGTTGCTACATCAGATGATGCAATAGGCACTCCCACAGTTGTCCCAATATTATTATCATTAGTAAATACCACTGCTAAATCGATATTGTCACTCATTGTTTGCACATTATTAAATGAAGTTACTGCATTGCTAAAACTATACCAGGCATAAGAGGTGCCTAATAGCATTATCATTACAGTTGATACTGCAAACATTAAAATTATAAGTAATTTTTTAAAGGTCACATTATCACCCCTATACCTACTATTCCATTAATATCATATCATATTTTTTTCAAGTTGACAATAAAATAAGTAGAGATTTTTTTTACTCTACTTACTTCTAGTCTAATAACTTTTTAATTGTTCTTACCATTTGATAAGAATATCCCATTTCATTATCATACCAAGCAACCACTTTTACTAATTGTTTTGAATTATATTCAACAATATTAGTTAATAATCCATCAACTACTGCACCATAAGTTGAAGATATTATATCTGATGATACTATTGGATCTTCAGTATAAATAATTGTTTCATTTTGATTTTCTTTAAATACTTTATTTATTTCTTGAATAGTAGTATTCTTATTTAGTTCAAGAGTTAAATCAATTAACGAACCATCTGAAACAGGTACTCTCATAGCACTTCCTAATAATTTTCCATCAAGTTTTGGTAAAACCTTACCTATTGCTTTAGCAGCACCAGTCGAAGTTGGAATTATATTCATAGCACACGCTCTTCCTCTTCTTTCTTTTATATCTTTTTTATGTGCTACATCTAAATTAACTTGATCGTTTGTATAAGCGTGAATTGTTGTCATAAAACCTTTTTCAATGCCAAAGTTATCATCAAGAACTTTTAATACTGGTGCTAAACAATTAGTAGTACAACTTGCAGCAGATATTATTTGCTCTGTTCCATCTAATATATCATCATTAACATTGTACACTACAGTTTTCATATCGCCTTTTCCTGGCGCAGATATTATTACTTTTTTAGCACCTGCTTCAATATGTTTCATTGCTTTTTCTAATTCAACAAATTTACCAGTACATTCTAAAACAGCATCAATTTCTAAATCTTTCCAAGGTAAATTTACCGGATCCATTTCCTTAAATACCTTAATTTTTCTACCATTAACTATTAAGTTTTCTTCATCATAATCAATTTTATTATTGTAAGTTCTATGATTAGTATCATATTTTAATAAATATGCTAGTTGTTTAGCATCTGTTAAATCATTAATTGCCACAACTTCAAGATCATTTTCTTCCTCAATTATTCTAAATACTAACCTTCCTATTCTACCAAAGCCATTAATTGCTATCTTTTTCATTTTTTCACCTATCCTTTATTATATTGTAACAAATTAGTTTTTTTATTACAAGTAAGTTACATAAACTTTACACCAAAAAGGAAGATACTATTCAAAGTATCCCCCACCAATAAATTCCCTTAATATTGATATTTTTGGCACTTCTTCCGAAGGAACTGGTAAAACATTTTTAAATAATTCCAATAACCTTATGGCAGTTTGGTATTCAGGATCATCTTTCTTAACAGAAAACAATAACGGTTCAGCATAAGTTTTTAAAACTCCTAATTCATAAGAAAGTGATGAATTAAATAAAACATCTGCATTATCTTGACAAGGAAATACCCATTTTTCTTCCCCTCTTCTTACACTATACCAATTTTTTAACGTTACTTCTGGTTTATATCCCCTAGTTCTATTATCCCTTATCATTCTTCTTAATAATCTTATATCTGTCATACTAATTCTATTATCATTATCAATATTCAAATACGTAAGTGGACTTACATAAATTTTAAATTTATTCTTTTTTGGAATATTATCTAGTAATTTATCATTCAAGGCGTGTAATCCTTCGATTATTAATATATCACTTTCTCCAAGTTTCATTGCTTTATTAAATATTTTTTCACCCTTAACAAAATCAAATATTGGAGTTATTACCTCTTGATTTTTCAATAATTTTGCTACTTGAGAATCAAATAATTTTAAATCAACTGCTTGTAAACATTCAAAATCATAATTACCATTTTCATCTAATGGTGTTTCTTCCCTATTTACAAAATAATCATCTATAGAAAGTGGTACAGGATTTAATCCAAGAGTCTTAAGATATAACGATAATTTTCTTGCCGTTGTAGTTTTTCCTGATGATGATGGACCAGATAATAAAACTATTTTAATATTTTGCTTATTTGATACTATTTCTTCAGCAATAGATAATAGTTTATAATCTTGAATTATTTCAGATAAATTAACTACTTCACCAGCATTATTATTAATTATTGCTTCATTTAATTCCCCAAGATTACTTATCTTCAAAACATTTCCCCAATTAGTATAATCCTCAAGAGAATTAAAATAATTTTCGTGATGAGTATATTTAATTATTTTCTTATCATCATAAATTGATGGAAATCTTACTACTACACCCTTTCCTTCAATTAAAGATAAATCAAAATATTTTAAAACACTACTATCATATGGTAAATCTCCAAGAATATATTCATAATATTCTTCAAAACGATATAACTTTACATAACTTGATGTATCATAAGTCAAAGTTTTAACCTTATCATATCTCTTATTACTCTTAAAATAATTTATTGCTTCAGTTCTAGTAGTTTCTATTTTTTCAAAAGGAATTGCTAACGATACTTTTTCTTTCATTTTCTTCTTAATTGCCATTAATTCATCTTTAGTAACCAATTTATTTACTTGACAATATACCCCTTTATCTATAGAAAACCTTACTATTACTTCAGTATCTTTACCTAATACTTCCTTTACTGATACCTCAAATAACAATAATAATCCCTTTTCATAAATCTTATTACCTTGTTTAGTATTTATATCATACAAATATATTTTAGAATTTTTATTAAAAGTATCATCATAATTAACTATTCTTCCATCACACATTCCACAAATTACATCATCATTATTTATTTCTTTTATTATTTCTCTTAAAGATATCCCTTTTCTTACTTCAATTTTCTTATCATTATCTAATGTTATTATTATATTTGCCATATATACACCTCTTTACTATATATTCTAATTATATCAATTAATTCACTTATTGTAAAGTTTTGTCTAATTATTTCATGAATAAGAATTGTAAAATAGCACTATTATATTTATAGGTGATAATATGAATTTAGTTCCTGTAGTTATTGAAAAAACCAATACTGGTGAAAGAAGTTATGACATTTATTCTAGACTTTTAAAAGATAGAATTATAATTATTAATGGAGAAATCAATGACAATTTATCTAATAGCATTGTCGCTCAATTATTATATCTAGATAGCATTAATAATGACGATATTTCAATTTATATTAATTCTCCAGGTGGAAGTATTACTGCTGGTATGGCAATATATGATACAATGAATTTTATTAAAAGTGACGTTATTACTATTTGTGTTGGTATGGCAGCATCAATGGCAGCATTTTTACTTTCCTCTGGAAAAAAAGGTAAACGATATGCTCTTGAAAATTCCGAAGTTATGATACATCAACCATTAGGAGGAGCACAAGGACAAGCAACAGAAATTAAAATTGCCGCCGAAAGAATTATCAAACTAAAAAAGAAACTCAATACAATTTTATCTAAAAATACAGGTAAAAGTTTACGAAAAATCGAAAAAGACACCGAAAGAGATCATTTTATGGATAGTAAAGAAGCATTACTTTACGGTATAATCGACAGTATAAAGGTGAAAAATGGAAAATAAAGTTATTGATTATGTAATCGAAGATATTAAAACCTTAATTAAAGATGGTTATTCCGAACATAAAGATGAATTTCCTATTACTAACAAAATTGCTAAACGTATTACCAATAATAATGAAGATATTAACAGTATTGAAAGTTCTTTACTTGATTTATTAATCGAAGAATATTTTAATTACATAAAAAAGGGAATGTAATTACATAAAATACCAATAATAGTAAAATATATAAAAATCATTAAATCATATATTAATACCAAACTCGTTTCTAATAAAGATTCGAGTTTTATTATTTAACACACTAATAATAAAGCAAAATAGTTTTCATATACAAAAAAAGTGGATCATCCATATATCCACTTTACATAAGTTATAATATTTACACTATCTTTTATCTAATTCTTCTTTAAGTAGTAAATTAGTCATCTTAGGATTTACTCTACCCTTAGATTTTTTCATTGTCATACCAACTAAATAATCAAAAACTCTCTTTCCATTTTTATAATCTTCGATTAAATTAGTATTTTCATCTAAAACCTCATTAATAATTTTTCTTATCTCATCACTATCAGTAATTTGACTTAATCCTAATTCCACAATAAGTTTATTAGGATCCTTATTTTCTTCCAAAGCTTTAGTTAAAACCTCTTTTACTTGCTTAATATTAACCTTACCACTATTTAAATTACTAATTAAATCTACTAACATTTTAGGAGTTAAATAAATCTCACCAATCATCTTATCTTCTTTATTTAAAAATCCCATAATAAACCCAACTAACCAATTAGACATTTCTTGAGGATTACCACCTAATTTTACTAATTCTTCATAATAATCAGAAATACTCTTATCCTTAATTATAGTATTAGCATCTTTATTAGAAAGCATATATTCATTTAAATATTTATTTTTTCTTTCAGAAGCAAGAACAGGTATTTCCTTCTTAATCTTTTCTATCCATTCATTAGATAATTTGAATTTAGGAATATTAGGTTCAACAAAATACTTATAATCAATTGCATCTACTTTACCACGCATATAAATAGTAGTACCAGAAGTTTCATCCCATCTTCTTGTTTGTTGTTCCATATCATCGTATGTACCATTATTCTTTAATTCTATTTGTCTTTTAATTTCATAATTAATTGCATCTTTTACCCCACTAAAAGAATTAACATTTTTTATTTCTACTTTTGTCCCCCAATTACTAGGATCTTTATCATCAAGTGAAGAATCCATAATTGAAACATTTACATCACATCTAACTTGTCCCTTTTTACTATCTGCTTCCGAAATATCTGCATATTGATAAATTAAACGCATTGTTTCAAGAAAAGCACCAACTTCTTCAGGACTTCTAAAATCAGGTTCAGTAACTAATTCTAATAAAGGAACACCTGCCCTATTATAATTAATTGTCGAACATTTACTATAATGATCTAACGAAGCAGAATCTTCTTCCAAATGAATATTATTAATTCTAACTTTTTTCTTTTCTTCATTAAAATCATATTCTAATTCACCATAGATACCAATTGGTGCAGGTTTAGTTTCTTGAGTAATTTGAAATCCTTTAGGTAAGTCTGGATAATAATAATTTTTTCTTTCAAAATATATATAATCTGGTTGCTTACAGCCAAGAATAATACTTGCCATTAATGCTTTCTTTACTGCCTCTTTATTTACAACAGGTAAAGTTCCAGGAAATCCCAAATCAACAGGTCTAATATTTGAATTAGGTAAATCCTTATAAGAATTCTCTGCTCTAGAAAAAACTTTAGTATTAGTTTTACTAATTTCACAATGCATTTCAATTCCAATTAATGCCTTATAATTATCCATTATTTACCTCCTTACTGATTTGATCTTTATAATTCATTATTCCTTCAATCGCATAAGCAATATTAAGAACATTTTCATCATCATAACATTTACCAGTAATATTTAATGCAACAGGTAATCCATTTATAAAACCATCAGGAATAGTAATCGAAGGAAAACCGCCAAAATTACCAATTTGTAGATGTTCTTCTAATAATTTAGAATTCTTACTAAGAACATTAACTGAACCAACTATTTTTTTAGCAGGGCCACTACCAACAGGCAAAATAACACCATCATACTTTTCAAATAACTTATTCCAAGTATCAACCAATAATCTTCTAACTCTTTGAGCATTATAAAAATATCTATTCTTATTTTCTGCTTGCAATACATATGAACCAATTATAAACCTTCTTTTTATAAGTGGAGAAAAACCTTGAGTTCTATAATTTTTCATCATATCAATATAATTATCACCACTAGCACGAGGTCCAAAAACAATACCAGTTAAATTAGACATATTGGAAGTTGCTTCAGCACAAGAAATAACAGTATATACTGAAGATATAGTATTAAGTAAAGTCTTATCAACAGATACTTCTTCAACATCAATTCCAAGTTTCTTAACGTTATCTAAAACTGTCTTAAAATTATTTATATGTTCTACTAATTCACTATTACTATTATCATCTATATCACATATTTCTTTGATATAACATAATTTTTTCCCCTTAACTTCACCACTTAAAGATTCATAAAGATTAACATTAGAACTATCCCAAGTAGTCATATCATTCTTATCTTTACCCTTCATTGAATCAACTACAATAGCAGCATCTTCGACACTTCTAGTTAAAACACCACAATGATCCAAACTACTAGCAAAAGGAAATAATCCATATCTAGATATCATACCATAAGTAGGTTTATAACCAACAATACCACAATATGCTGCAGGTTTTCTAATAGAGTCTCCAGTATCACTACCAGTAGCAAAAGGATAAACACCTGCTGCTACAGCACAAGCACTTCCTGAAGAAGAACCAGCACACATTCTTGTTTTATCCCAAGGATTTGTAACAATACCAGTATGACCAGTAGTGCCTGTCCCACCCATACCAAACTCATCTAATACTGTTTTATTAACAATTACAGCACCAGCTTCTTCTAAATTTTTAATTGAAGTTGCAGTAAAAAAAGGAATATAATCTTTCAACGTATTTGAAGACCCTGTACTAAGAATACCCTTTGTACTATAATTATCCTTTACTCCAAATGGAATACCAGATAATAAATTATCAGTTACTTCTTTACCTTTAGCATTTTCAACAATAGTAACAAAAGCATTATTATTTTTTTGAACTAAAAAAGATTTTTCTAAAGATTCTTTAACTAAATCATCTGAAGTAATCTTACCATTTATTAATTCATTATGTATATATTTAATTCCTTTATTCATATAATTCATATTAATTCACCACCTTTGGTACAGAAACTTCTCTATCAATATATTCATCACAATTAGAAAGTAATTCCTGAATAGAAATAGATTCTTCAATTTCATCATCATCTAATTCATAACTAAAATTATCTAAGCAATGAGTCATAGGTTCAATACTATCAATATTAGGAATAGTATTAATCAAATCTATATTCTTATCAATAATTTCAAATTCATCTAAAACCATTTTATTTTCCTCATCAGTTAAACCAATCAATAACTTATCTGCATAATCGTTAACCACTTCTTTTGTAAACTTATTCATAAACAATCTCCTCACAACTATAATTATACTATATAAAAGAACAAAAGAGCAAAAAAAAATAATTATTTTAAAAATTATTTTAATAAAATCTCTTATAAATATTTCTCTAGAAGAAAAAAAGAGAAATAAATATAAAAAAAATATTGGCAACGACCTATTTTAGCAAAATTCACTATCGTCGGCGCGTAAGTGCTTAACTTCTGTGTTCGGGATGGGAACAGGTGAACCACTTAGCTATTATCACCAATATACTTTCTTCTTCATTTATATTATATCATATTAGTTCTCTGAAAACAAGATAATGTGCTACATCAAATTATTTTTTATGGTTAAATCCTCAATTTATTAGTACTAGTCCGCTCAATGTATCGCTACACTTCCACTTCTAGCCTATCAAC
>OLHG01000871.1_pt1 | contig 20402 bp, 24 predicted proteins | sample 1605971 | NCBI WGS metagenome assembly OLHG01 (sample SAMN03283289) | human gut metagenome | biome: human-associated habitat; material: feces | host: Homo sapiens | place: Peru | collected 2012 | reverse complement strand
CGTGAAGGCAATGGACTCCAGAAAGATTCAATGCTTCTAGGAGAATGTATGAGGCAGATATCTGAGAATCGCATTCTTAAACCTCTTGGTCATCTGTCTGATGCATCTGAGAAGTTGGAAGTAAAGCGTGTCTACAATGCAAACTGGGAGGTTTGATATGGTCAAATATGTAGAAATGACGGCAGATGAAGCCGTAAAACTCCGGGGCGGTGACACAAAAGTTCTGGTTTCTGTGATTGATAATGAACAGTCTGTGAGTGAATTTATGTCCAAAAAATTTGCGGACTGCGAGAATATTATAATGAACAGCGATGTAATTCAGCATTCATTTGATGATTTTGTAGAACAGCTTCGAGTTCTGTCCTTCCGGTATCCGAAGGATAAAAAAACGGCGATAATTTTATTGCCGCCTACTTGAAAACGAACACATGTTCGATTATCATAAGTGCCATGAGGAGATAGGAACGGCAGCTTACCTCCTCTGGTGCGTACATATTTACAAATTCATCTGCAAATGCACACATCGCAGCAATAAGGCCCATATACAAAAATAGAAGGAAGGGGAACGATGACAGAGGCTGAAAAACAGCTTCTTTATTCAGAATACCTTGGAGATGGAATGAAGAAGCTAAAATCCATTGTTATTCCGCTAATTGAACGGTATTGCAGTGGTGCGAACCAACATTATGATGATTTTTTGTCAAGTTGTAATGCAGGGTTTCCGGGCATTGTCAAAGCATATGATCCAGAACGGTGTGACAACTTCCACGCTTGGGCGGTTGATTGCTTCAAGCGGAAGATTAAAAGTGAATTGACAAAGATCAATAATAATGCTCCGGTTACTGCTAGTACGAAAACAGTCCCTCTCGATGCGGAAACAGATGAAAGTTTGAGCATCAGAGAGACTATTGGAAGAGAAGATGACAAGGATAAGGTTCTTGAAGAACCGGAAGAATCAGAATTAAGCCCAAATATGATCGCCTATGTAAATTCTTTCAAGGGGACTCAACGCAAAATCATTGACTTGATTATGTTGGGGTGCCCAATGACAGAGATTCAACAAAGGCTTGGACTTAGCAGACGGGACTTCGAGGCAGCCATTGAAGCAATGCGCTCCACAAAAAAAGTACAGATACTTAGGAACAAGAAGAATCCGAAGGAGGATAAAAAGATTATGAGCGAATATGTATTTAATCGTAGAAAAGATATTACAGTAACAGTTTCTTCCTTAATTAAGAAGGTGAATAATAAGTATCTTCTTCTGGATTATGTTCTTCAGAGAGAAGAGAATCAGTGGACGATGGAAGGAAAGTCGAATTTCATGTCCGACATGCTTCAGCAAAACTGGGTACCGAATCTCGTATTCGCTCAGAGAATCTGCAAGAATGGTTCGCTACTTATGTATCTTATTGATGGCAAACAGCGTCTTACGACTATTTTCTCGTACATAAATAACAACTGGAAGATCGGTAATAAGGTTCGCCGTCCGATTGTGAAGTATCAGACAAACCCTCATATTGATCCGGAAACCGGAGAACAGACCTTTGATTGGGTGGATTATGATGTCCGTGGTAAGCGTTTTAAGGATCTTCCGGAGGAATTACAGGAAGTTCTTATGGACACTGAGATGGAGATTACAGTCCGTATGAATTGCACTGACGATGAGATTCAGTATGACATGCTTCGCTTGAATGATGCAAAGTGCATGAATACAAACCAGAAGTCTGTTCTGAAGATCGGTTATGAGTATGCAAACCGTCTCAAGAGCATTACTAATATGGACTTCTTCACGGATGGAAAGTATAAGACATCCGAGGAACAGAAGGGTGCTTTGGAGCGTGTTTGCGTGGAGTCTATTATGGCAAGCCGTTATTTGGACGATTGGAAGAAGAGTACCGAAGCCAACGCCGAGTACCTTGCCAAGAATGCTGTTAAGGAAGATTTCGATGATCTGGAAGAGAGTGTAGACCGTTTGAATGATGTAATCACAGACGAGACTAAAGACTTCTTCAAGGTCAAGGATGCATTCATCTGGATCTCTGTATTCAATAAGTTTAAAGAGCTGAACGAGGACGATACTCGTTTCAATGAGTTCCTTGTGGCTTTTAAGAATACTCTGCACAGCAAGGAAATTAACGGTGTTTCCTTTGATACATATGCTGAGATGCGCAACACGAAAGATAAGAAGGTAGTAACTGAAAAAATTGAGCATATTTATAATCTGCTCGTAGAATTTATTAATAACAACGGTGAGGTACACACACAGGAAGTAACTCGTAAGGAAGTAACTCACAAGGAAGTTAATCCGGTAAATGAGGAATCTGACGTAGAAGTTGCTCCGGTTGAGGCTGAATCCGTTGATGATAATACGAACAAGGTTGAGGAAGTATCTGTCCCGGCAGAGGAGCCGGAAACTGATCTTGATGATCTGGATGATTTTATGAATGCTCCGGAAGAGGCAAAGCCGGAGCCGAAGAAAGATAATCTGGATGATCTTCTTGGCCTGTTCGATGACAATGATTCCTTAAAGGAGGACGAAGAAAATGGCAAAGAAGAAGATCACGGAACCGGAATTAAACATTCCTTCGAGCGTTATGAAAAAGCTCCCGACAGCGCAGTGGACGAGCATTATGCGCCGCATAGAGAACTGGAAGATTTCTCAGCGCTCTTTGAATAAGGAAGCGCAGAAGAAAGGTAACAATGTTGTGGAAGAGTAAGTTCTTTCCATTATTTCTGGTGGAATACCTTGGCACTGCCTGTGCGGCTGTTGCAATGTTTACTCTGTTTGTAATCTGGCCTTGGGGTTGGATGGTAGTTGCCTTGGATTTTGCCGTGATTCTTGGAGGGCTTATTATTTCTGGAATTGCAAACAATTACATAGAAAGGGTTGTGATCAATGGAACTGGAGAAGATTGAAAGCACTGTATACCGGCTGTGTTCCAACGCCGACAACAAGACTGACATGGAGTGTCTTGAATCCGTTAAGACGCTTCTGAATAAGCAGAAGCCTATGAAGCCAATTGTCAGCCGGAATGGATCGCTAATTTGCCCGACATGCGGTGAACCGCTTCATCCCACTAAGTGGTGTGATTGTGGACAGCTTATTGACTGGTCAGATGATGAGGTTGAACTTCCGACTGAAATCGTAATGATTCCGGCGGTGCGTATGGCTCAGAAGGCGGTGAGTGCATGATTGAGTATGTAAAGATTCAGACCGTAAATAAGAGGGCTGAAGATGGTTCCAAGAAGTTGATTGAAGATACTTACAGAGACGAAACAATTGAATATCTGAAGGATCTGCCGTTTATCTGGCAGGAGAAGATTGATGGGACAAATATTTCAGTCGTTTGGGATGGACACACTGTTGAGTTTCATGGCAGAACAGCAAATGCAAATATCCCAAGCAGCATTGTAAATCATTTGGCAAAGCTTTTTAAAACACCAGAAGCCGAGGAGCTGTTTGAACAGAAATTTGGTGAGAGCAAGTTTATTTTATATGGCGAAGGCTTTGGTACGAAGATTCAAGGCGGAGGTTCTGGAGGACAGTATCTTGAGCAAGGAGTTGATTTCGCCCTGTTTGATGTCTATTCGATTGATTCGGATTGTTGGCTGAAGCGAGATTCGGTGCATGATATTGCGATGGCATTTGGATTGCGAGAGCCGGATTACTTATTCGAAGGAACAATCAAGAATGCAATTGAATTTGTAAAAACGAAGCCCAAGTCCAATATTGGTAATGCCAATATGGAAGGCGTGGTTGGCAGACCACTTCTTGAGCTTCGTGATCGAATGGGAAAGAGAATTATCGTCAAGGTAAAGGTGCGAGATTACACATGAGACAAATGAAAACTCCCATTACGGGACAATTATATCATAAGTTGAAGAAACTGAAGTATACCGATCTGTACGAAGAGGTGGCAAAGATCTTGCCGCCTCAGTACAGCCAAGGTTACGGATTATATGATGTGCAATTAATGGGTGGTAATGGATCGTCCTATATTACTTATCAAATTGGAGATACGTGCGACTAAGGAAGGAGACGCAATGATCACGATCACGGATTACGCTAATGCTATTGGAAGAAATAAGGAAACGGTTCACAGTACGATTCGGCGCATGGGAGATAAGATGGAAGGCCATCTTTCTTATAGTTATGTCCAGAACAGGCGAGGTAGAAATCTTATTCTGGATGAGAAAGCGGTGGATATGTTAGATGAGTTTTACGGACTGGACAAGCCCGGAATACATAATTCTATTCCAGTACATGCTGCAAAGCCGGAGAAGAAGGTCAAAAAGACTACACCTTCATATAAGCGTAAGTATGATGAAGTTTCAAAGAAGTTGCTCGTTGCTTTGGAAAAGCAGAATACATTACTCCTTAAATTAGATAGTACGAATGATGAGCTGACAAAAGTCCGTGGTGATCTTGCAAATACTTCGCAGAAGTTGTTTGAAGCGAATAATAAGATCGAAGCACTCCATCAGAGAAACATGTGGGATCGAATCAGAAATAAATGAAATTTTTGTACAAAATAATTTCTAGGCCAAGAATTAATATATAGGAAAACAAAATGGCACTTGGACGCAAGTGCCACACAGGAAGATCTGTCAATGGTTAGGCAGGCTGTCTTATAAGCAGCTAATCCGAGTTCGATTCTCGGCCTTCCTAGAACCTCAAAAGATGTGGTCTGTAATGACCTTAATAAGTAACCCGATCAAAATCTCGACCGGGTTAGGCATTGAAAAACTTTTAGTGTGTGACTTGGAGATACGTCACATATGTATAATCTTGGAAGTTTAGGGGTTTAAACCAAGATTCCGCTCTCATGGTGGAACTGGTAGACACGTTGGACTTAAAATCCAATTCTGGTGACAGAGTACGGGTTCGATTCCCGTTGAGAGCATAGGTCTAACTGTTCCTCAGACTGTTAGACCGTATTGTTCGAACGTCTAGGTACTGTAATCGGTAATTTCCTGTGTATGTACATAGATAGAAAGTAGTCTCTAGGAATGCAATACCGAGGTTACGAAGTTTGTTAAACAAGGTAAAAAATATGATTGATAGATTAAAGGAATTGATTGAAAATTACGAAATTCGCATTGCAGCAACAGATCATCAGTTTGATGATGAATTGCTAAAGAATGGCATGAATATGCAAACTAATATCTTATATGGTTACAAAAGCTGTTATGAAGAAGTTGTGAGAGATTTGGAAAAAATCGTACAAAGTTTTTCAAACGGCGAGAATTAATAAGTAGAAACAATGCCCATTAGCCAAGTGGTAAGGCACAGGGTTTTGATCCCTGCATTTCGTTGGTTCAAGTCCAACATGGGCAGTTACTACTGAGGGGAAACCTTCCGGTAGGATATGGATGGCATTGGCTTAAAGGTAGAGCACCTGCTTAATTTTTAATGTGACATGTTATGTGTCACGAACAGCAATCTCAAGAATAAAAAATATGCCACGCAGGAGATATTGGTTCGACTCCAATATGCCATCTTATGTGTCTCTCACAGCAAAAAATATGGATTTGACTGATAATCAAAATTACCAAAAGAGACATGAACACAAATGTGACACGAACAGCAAAAAATAAAATATTTGGCGAAAAATATAAACGTGTCATGAAAGGAGCTTATTATGAATTTTGCAGATGCTGCAAGGAATGAGGCAAAGGTCACACAAACTACAAACGGCATGACCGCTTACAACACAACAGATAATGGACTTCTTGATCTGTTTGCAACAATTGGTGCATTAAGAAATGCAGATTCAACAAGAATCGAGAGTTTATTTGCTGAAGCATATAAGGAAGATCCGTTAATTGCGACAAAGATTCTGTTTTATGCTCGTGATATTCGGGGCGGTCTTGGCGAACGAAGAGTATTTAAGATTCTTCTTAAATATATTGCGCAGGTGCATCCAGAGGCTTTGAAGAACAATATCAGACTTATTCCAGAATATGGAAGATGGGACGATTTGTATGAACTCATCGGGACTCCATTACAAACAGATATGTGGGATGTTATGAGAGAACAGTTCCATCTGGATGAAGATGCTCTAAGGAATAATGAAGCACCGAGCCTTCTTGGTAAGTGGCTTAAATCAGTCGATTCTTCTTCGGAGGAATCTAAGCAGCTTGGTATTCGGACAGCAAGGGCATTTGAGTTATCTGTGTACGATTACAAAAGAGTTGTTCGTGCTCTCCGTAAGGCAATTAAGATTGTAGAATCTCAAATGTCTGCGAATAAATGGGATGAAATCAATTATTCGGCAGTACCGTCCAGAGCATCAATGATCTATCGTAATGCATTCACGAGACATGATGGGGATCGTTATACCGAATACATTCAGAAGGCCATAAATGGAGAAGAGAAGATTAATTCGGGGACACTGTATCCTTATGATTTGATTGAGAAAATGTTTGAATCGTATGCATGGGACTATAAAAATGCAATAAAGAATGATCCCACGGTAGAAGCACAATGGAGACAACTTCCGAATTACGTAGAACCCGGAACGAATGCATTGGTAATTGCAGATACATCTGGATCAATGAGCGGTCGACCTATTTGTTCAGCGCTTGGGCTTGCATTATATTTTGCAGAAAGAAATACTGGAGCATTTCATAATATGTTTATGAACTTCAGTAATACGTCCTCTATTCAAATTGTAAAAGGAGAGACTCTAAGTCAGAAGCTTCGTAATATAAATTATAAGAATTGGGGTTACAATACAAATATTGAAGCTGCAATGGATCAGATCCTTTCAATTGGCATAAAGAATCATGTTCTTAGTGATGAAATGCCAAAATCTTTGATAATTATCTCTGATATGGAATTTGATGGTTGTTCGAAAGGCACGAATTGCTTGACGATGATGAAGCAAGAATTTGAATCAAATGGATATGAAATACCAAATATCATTTTTTGGAATGTAAATTCAGTACAAAACACATTCCACGCTTCAAGTAATGTAAGAGGTGTTCAGCTTGTATCTGGACAGTCGGCATCAACATTCAAGAATTTGATTGGATGTATTGGTAGCACTCCGATAGAAATGATGCTTAAAGTGATTAATTCGGAGCGTTATAACGCAATTACGATTTGATAAATAGGGCGAAACGGCCTGTAAGTATTTACTGGATTTATATGAATTTATATGACTGGATGTTGATCGGCAGGTGAAGCCGATCTGTATACGGACTAACCGTCCTAACATAGGCTTAAACATCAGTCATAATGAAACAAATAGAGAAACGTTTTATTTCCGGCGATACTTACATTTGCTGATGTGATGGAATTGGCAGACATGCAGGATTTAGGTTCCTGTGCCGCAAGGCGTGTGGGTTCAAATCCCATCATCAGCATTCAATAGCCCAGACCTCCTTCCTAAAATAAAAAGGGGCTGTTGAGAAACCTTCTTGCTATTAGTATTGGAAAGAGAATGTGTTGGTACACTAGCGATGCTAAATCGGTTCGATTCCGATTATTCTTACGATTGAACAGAGCGTGCTTACTGCCTTGTAGCCATAAAGATGATGCACATCAATCTGGTTAAAAAAAATAGCTTGCGGCCCTTCTTCGTCCAAAACTCGCATTGCGTTTAAATTGCAGTTATCCGCAATGTTCTGCTCAATCTCTTCTTGCGTGTCCCCTTGCCTTTTGGTAAGGGGATTATTTAATTTAATGTTGTTTTGCTTAAACGGCCTATTTCGGTAGGTCGTATTTTTTGTACAAAAAATTTAAAAACTTGAGAATTAATAGATAGGTAAGTTTATATTTTATGAAATCCTAGGAGGAAAAAATAAATGCAAAATAGGTTCAATTTTATTGGCACAGTGGCCTTCCCGAAGGAGGATGCCAAGAGGCCGTTTTATCACGAATTCACAAAGGGTAATCGCAGAATGCGAAGCATGAATTTTGGGGTTCGCCCAGACAAGAATAACATCGGATTTGTTGAGATGTTTGGTTCTGAGCAGGATGTGATTAAGGCCAGAGACACGGATAATAATCCGGTCGAAATTGATTGGGCGGATCGTTTTGACGATGACGTTCTATCTACAGTTTCATATGGTTCAAAGATTGTAATTGATCTTGGAGAAGGATTTGAAAAGCAGGAATTTCTGTCCGAGTTTGATGCAATCGGCTATCTGAAGGAAAACCTCAAGGAAGATATGCCAGTAATGTCGTTTACGGGTAGGTTCATGAAGCAGTTCTATCAGGGCAAGATTTATGACAAGTATCAGCTCCAGAGCGTTCGTGTACTCAAGCCGGATTCTAATGGAAGAATCAAGAAGCCTCGCCTGTATGTAGATATTGATCTTGTCTATAACAAGGATTGTGTAGATACAAGTGATTGGAAAGAAAAGAGGATCCTGTACATAGACGGCTATACTCCGACCTACATTGATAAGGAGACTGGTACCAAGTATGTTCCCCAGAGACTTATTCTGAATGCCTCTAAGGTTGATCCGGAAAATGAAGAGCAGGTAAAGAAGCTTAATTACCGTCTGTCATTTATCAAGAATGTAGGCAAGAAGATGGTAAAGCTTGGATGGGAAACGGCGCTGCTTAACGGGGCTGAGGAAGTCGAGTTTGACGAGTCAATGCTTACTGATACTCAGAAGACTGCGATTGGATGTGGATTCAAGACTCTCGATGATTTCCGCCCCAGAGGTCAGATTTTCGGCAACAGGATTACTGAGTTTAGAATGTTCTGCCCGAAGATTACTGTCAGCGACTATGCAAATGGTTTCGTAGATCTTGACGAGAATTTTGACACATGGACAGAGGAAAATGTCTATGTTCCGCCGAAGGAAGAGACTCTGGATGATGTGATGGAGAGCAAGGAGGAACCTAAGAACATTGCAGCCGAAATTGATGAGGACGATCTGTTTGTTTGATTAGTAATGTCTAGTAATGTCTAGTAATGTTCAGTAATGTTTAGTAATGTGGGCGGTGTAATGCCGCCCATATATTGGGAATAAAAGTTGGGAATAAAAGGAGAAAATATAGATGGGAAAATTTGGTAAGAAGAAGGACGTTGACTTAAATCCACTGCACTATAATATTTGTCTAATCGGTCTTAGTGGAACTGGTAAGACTACAATTGCCAAGGAGATGTGTGAGAAACTTTGCGGAGAGGATGGATACATTCATTTTGATATTGGTCGAGAAGATGGTGCTGATGCTATTCAAGGCATTGTGACCGAAAAGATCGAAGATTGGGCAAAGCTTGTAGAAGTAACAGATGATATTATTGAGAATAAGGAAACAGATTATTCGAGTCTCCAGTGTATTATTTGGGATACATTTGATGAGTTGATTGGATTGGCTGAGAAGGAAGCAATCCGGTTATGGAATAAAAAGAATCCAGACAAGAAGTCTGATACAATAAATGCCATTTATGGCGGATTTGGCAAAGGACAGGATAAGGCGATGGAACTTATTCTGGATAGAATCTGGGAATTAAAGAAGGTTGGAATCAGTGCTTTCATCATTGGACATTTGAAGAGAACTGACATTACTGATCCTGTTACAAATGAGACATATTCTCAGCTTACCGCCGACACTACTCAGCGTTATTTTAATGCTATTAGAAATAAGATGCACTTTATTGGAGTGGCTTATATTGATCGTGACATTGTGAAGGAGAAGACTGGCAAGAAGAATGTCGTGACACACAAGGATATTGAGATTAATAAGGTAGTATCCGAGGCTCGTGTTATTTCTTTCCGTGATGACACATACAGTATTGATTCGAAGTCCAGATTCTCTGACATTGTAGATAAGATTCCGTTTGACTGTGATGCATTTATTAAGGCTATGCAGGATGCTATTGAAGCCGAGAGAGCAAAGAGCGGTAAGACTCTTGAAGAGTCTCAGAAGGAACAGGCTGAGAAGGATCGTGCGGCTGAAGAAGCTGCCAAAGAATATTCAGATGCTCAGAGAACGAGGAAGGTCGATGCCGAGCGGAACGATGAGCTGATTAGCATTATTAAGCCAAAGTTTTTAAAGACTACGGCAGAGAATAAGGCGGCTGTGAAGGGCGTTATGAGCGAATATGGATTTGAGAAGTTTACCGATCCGGACATTCCGACTGTAGCGCTTGAAAAAATCGTGCAGATTCTTTCGTGATAAGAAGAATTAAATAGTGACACTAGTGGAAGACATCAAAAGGTGTCTTCCTTTTTTATTTCTTTGGAAGGAGACTATATATGGATTTTTCATGGCTTTATAAAGGGCGAGATATTAATAATCCAAGCGTATGGCATGTTGGTGGATTGGTTATCCTAAATGGTACTGACTATTACGATTCAGAGGAATGTTTCATCACCGATTTTAATGGTGAGAAATTCCAAGTAGATCCATATTACATATATAAAAGTACAGGTCTTTTTAATGCTGATGGGGATCTCATCTGGGAAGGCGATTATATCCAGATTGATTATCTTGATTTTAGCCCGGAAGATGGTGATTTTCTTGTAGCGTGGGATCAAGATCAGGCCAGATTTGTAGCAAGCAATAATAATTCATTGATTAATTTTGATAAGGTATTTGCAACACATAGCAAAGTTATTTCTGAATCAGAAGATTTTGTGTGAGGTGGAAGATGGAGAAAGAAAAGAAAGGCCGTAGAGTTAAGTGCTATGCAACTGGCGAGTATGGAACAGACCTCACTTTCGTAAAGATTGGTGATCATTATTACAAAGATGAAGAGACTTTTGAGAAGTATACAAGAAATAATCATTACCGCACACTTACATATGAAGTGCTATCAGACTTTCTTGGTTATCAAAAGGGACAAATTTTTCCGGGCGTTGTACATCGCAGATTGAAAAAATTGGAATTTTACGGGTTTGAATGTATCTACCAGACAATCGTAGCTAATCGCTCCAGTATTGAGTGGGCGTTAAAAACAAAAGATTTTAAAAATGATATTAGCGCATTGGCGTATATCTTTGCGATTATCGACAATAATATTAATGATGTTTATAAGAAAATGCGCAGTCAGAATAAAAAGATTGCACTTCCAGAAAGCACTGATTATGTCGAATCGGTTAATTTGGCAGATATAGGCACATCGAAAAGGGGGAGGGATATCAGTGAGTTCTTGGAGGCATGATGGATAAAGATACGTATTTAAATAAGATAAATGCCAAGAGGAAAGAAATTGAAGCACCGTTTGTTTTTTGTCTTTGGAAGGATCCAGACTTGTATGATGAATATAAGTTTGTAAACGAAAAAGATGAGAATACGCTCCGCACAGAAGATGCTCAGTTCTATTTCTATCTTGGTAAAGGAATGTATAAGGCCGGATATAAGCAGTTCGATGATATTTCAGTCTATACATTCCTTCAAGATAAGCCGGACATTAAAAAGAAGTTTGATGATTACGGTGGATATCATGAAGTTGAGACATTAAAAAATCTTGTCAGTGAGGAAAATGTAGATGCTTATTTTGACAAGATTGCGAAGATCAATGTTCTGGACAGCATGTGTCAGATGATGTTTGAGTCATTTGATAATGATTCGAAATTTAATGGTATGAACAGTCAGCAAGTGTATGACTATTTCGAGTACCAGATTAATAACATCAGCATAGAAGCAACGCATGAATTCGAAGAAGAGGATCTTGTTATTGATGAGAACTTCATTGCAGAGTGTAATAAGGGCGATACAGTCGGAATTAGTTACTCCAAGCAATGTCCTATTCTTAACTATTTGACGCTTGGGGTGCCACTTGGCGAAATGTTTATGGTCGGCGGGCATTCTGGAGCCGGAAAGAGTAGTTTTGTATTTGAGAATATGATCATTCCAATGGCAGAAGAAGGCGTAGATGTTGCAATCATCTCTAATGAGATGCGAAGTCAAGATTATAAGATCATGCTTCTGGCGCATATTCTCACAAAGAATTTGAATTATTGGAAGATGACTCGTAAGCAGATCAAGATGGGGCATTTCAGTGAAGAACAGATGGATATGCTTCACAAAGCGATGAAAATCAGTGAAGAGAAGTATTCGAAGATTCACTTCATTAAGCTTTTTGATAATGACGTATCAAAGGTTCTGAAGTATATCACGAAGCTTTCCAAGCGTGGAGTGCAGGTTTTTCTCTGGGATACGATGAAGAGTGATGACAGCATGGATGAGAAGATGTTTGTTCAGCTTCTTATTAACAGCCGCCGTGTTTTCCAAGTATGTTCTAAGAATAACGTAGCGGTTATCACTACATATCAGCTTGCCCTGTACACTATCAATCAGCGCTATCTCGATGCAGCTTGTTTAGCAAACGGCAAACAGATCAAAGAGGTTTTCTCTGAAATGATCTATATGCGACAATTATGGGACGATGAATATACAGGAGAAAAACATGACTGTAAAGTCTATACGATGAAGAAAGATGCCAATGGTAAGTACAGTAAAGTACGTGAGATGATCGAACTTGATCCGCAAAAGAAATACATAGTGGTATTCCTTGATAAGACCAGAAACGATGAAGATAAACAGCAAGTTTTATATGAAGTCAATGGGCGTTTTAACAATTGGAAAGAAATTGGTCGATGCAATATCTGTAATGAACACATTAGGGTGTGAATGTGAATGTACTAAAGACAAATGAGAAATTACAAAAAGATGATAATTTGCGAGAAATCATAGAAGCACTTGGATTTAATCATGTAAGAGATCGTGGAGACTATTATCAATTTCCAAATCTGGATGGGGATAATCGGTCTGCGATCTCTGTATATAAGCAAAGTCTGCACTATGTGAATTATACGAGAAATGATTCTGGCTCGATTTACAATCTAATCATGTTTGTGAAAAAATGTTCATTCCCGACTGCTTTGGAGTTTGTAGCAAAAGTATTGCATCTCAATATGACCGAATTGAATAAGGAACCTCATTATCCATTCGGCGGGTTTTACAGGAAATTAGTAGTAGATCATCAAGAGCCGGAAGTAAATATGAAGACTTATGGCGAGGACATTCTGGATGAATATAAAGGTGCTTTTAGTGAGATGTTCTTTAATGATCATATCTCATTTTGTACACAGGCCAAATATGGTGTCGGATATGATATCTGGTCGAATCGGATCACAATTCCAGAGTATACATTTGATGGTAAGTTATGTGGAATTATGGGGCGGCTAAATGATCGAGATTGTGCGCATGAAGAGAGATGGCTTCCGATTGTTCCGTGCAGTAGGAATTTGACACTGTTTGGATACCATAGAAACTATGAACATATTAGCAAGAAGAATCTGGCAGTAATATTTGAATCTGAGAAATCTACAATGCAGCTTAATTCGTTTGGGTCAAAGATTGGGCTGAGTTCTTGTGGATGCCATTTGTCTTCCACGCAAGTTCGCTATTTGAAAGGACTTATGGTAGATCGTCTGGTACTTGCATATGACGAAGGATTAGACGAAGAATACATACGAGAAGAAGCCAAGAAGCTTCAGATGAACAATCAGATCATTAATAATCGTGTCGGTTACATATACGACAGACAGAATGACATATTAAAAGCAGGATCAAAATCCAGTCCATCTGATCTTGGAAGAGATGCTTTTTGCGAGTTGATGAAAAAGAAGGTGATATGGTTATGAATTATTCGCCAATTATATTTAATAATCCAGACCCTAGAAAACTGGATGTGAACTTATTTCAAGAGGATGATGCATTCCAAGAAGAAGTTCTGAAAACACTGAAAGCTGCTAAAGACAAGATGAAATCAACAGGAGAATCTAAGTTTATGAGCATGTGGAGAGAGGATATTACGTTTTGTGTAAATAAGAATTGCCCTCATATTAAATGTATGAGGCACCGCGCTAATATGCCAAAAGGTGTTCCGGTTAGTGTGGCAATGTTCACAGTGGGGCCGTCTGGTAAGTGTGATTGGCGATTCGATGAAGATTGGGAAACAGTTGAGACAAAAGGAGGCGAGTGATATGAATTTTGCTATCTTTTTTAAGAGATTGTTTTGTTGCCACAATTATCATCATTACATGACAAATTATTTCCCAAATGGAGTAACAGAGGATGTATATATTTGTCCGAAGTGTGGGAAAGAACGCCGTGTTCTGCGATAGTAAAAACGGGAAACCTGTAGATAATTTACGAATTCTTCCTTAATTACATGGTTACGGAAAAATAACAACGAAAAAGCCGGGGTTAATTTCCCGGCTCTTTTTTAGTCCTGGAGTAATTCCATGATTTGTTCTTTAGTTTTCCCAGAAGCAACAATTGCATCTAACAGTGCTTGCTGTTCCTGTTCCTTTTTAACCTTCTCAAGGTTTGCGAGTTCAGCCTTTTTAGCCTTTAATTCGGCGGTAAGGTTACTGATTGTCTCTTCAAGAAGAGCAATCTGTTCATTAATGTCAGTGGGCTTTTTCTTACGTCCTCTAGCCATTTTCAAATCCTCCTTCTGTCCATTTCGGACTCTTCATTCGCAGTATATCACATAGGAATATGAATGCAAATATCTGAACAAAATTTTCTGGGTGGAAAGAATTATATAGTAACAAATCTCAGAAAGGAGTTGATGTATATGAATGTCGATTTGTTAGAAGAATATCCAGAGTTGCCAATCGGATGGCACGACTTGTTTGAATGTATGTGTAAAGAGTTATTTATATATATAGGAGAACATAAGTATCCAGAGGTAAAGATCATTGCTGCCAAAGAAAAATACGGCGAAATGAGATTAGCTGTAGATATAGAATCATATTCAGATGAAGTAACAGATCAAATTCTTCATAAGTGGTGTGAGATTTCTAGGGATGTATGTGTTAGTTGTGGTGAAATTAATACAAGAAGAACAACCGGATATATAGTTCCGATTTGCAAAAATTGTTGGGAAAAGGCGCTTCATAAAGATAAAGATCTATTTGAAAAGCATACAGCTCCAGCACTTGGATATGCGCAGAAGTATCCAATAGAATTTGAAAAACTTCAGAAAATGAAATGGAGGCATAGATGAAAAAGGCATTAGCGGTAATTGTTGCTGTGATTATTTCAGCAACTGCAATTCGATTGCCTGTAAGGGCAGAGGACAATATAGCGGTACAGTATCAGAATCTATTTGATAACAGAGAAACAACCTACGAATGGTATCAAAAGTTCGTAGATATAATCAATCAGCTTCCGGAAGAACATCAGCCGGAGACAATAGATGCATTTTTTGATGAGGACGAACTTCAATTATTTTACAGAGTAGTTGCGGCTGAAATTGGAAGTAAACAGTATTCATTTGCGCAGCGTGTCAATGTGGCAAGTGTAATTATCAATAGGTGGATCATTTCCGGTTATCCGTCAGCCGAAAAGATCCTTACCAAAGATCAGTTTTCCACGATTGCCAATGGGCAGATTTACAAAGTGACCGTTACAGATGAAGTGAAGGCTGCATGTCAGTATGCACTGTGGTTCGGCGGCGATTATGATGGAGCAATTTTCTTTAACAATAGTAAGTGTTGGCATGGTATTTATGAGTACATTGGATGCGATGGGGCGCATCATTTTTTATAGGAGATGAATATGGAAAAATATGATTATTTAGGATTAAGTCATCTTATTGAAGATGCCGGAATAAAATTAGTGAAAAGATGTAAAGAATTAACACCTTCAACAAATGATTTAGATAATCTTTGTATCACTATTAATTTTACATCATCTAATGAATATGATATTGACGTATATTCAAATTACAAATTTTGTAAAGATTGGGATGAAAATGGGGAAGAATAAATACACATATAATTATTCAAAGCTTGTACATAATATTCCGAAGCCAAAACAAAAAGCTTTTGCAGGAGCTATGACTTCAATTGTAAAGTATGTAGCAGAGAATATGGTGGACATAATTCGTTTTAGAAGTGTCTCTGGAGAACAAGGAACTGTATCAAGTGTAAAAATTCAAGGTGCGAAGGAAATAATATATGCATCCTGCCAAGGGGCTGATGCATTTAAAGCGTTTACGGAGGAATACCCAAGATATACGTTGGGGGAATTAAAAGATGTGTTGCCGGAGAATTGTCTGATTGAATTGCGAGAAATTGTAAACTTCTTCTGTGATAAAGAATATTCTTGGAAAGTACCTGTTGTTCAACTTGATACAGATAAACTGAAAGGAATGTAGATGTATGATCACTGAAATTTCTTTTGAAGGAATAGATAAAATTGGGGATTATGATATTAAGGACTTAGGAAAGATTAATTTGATAATTCCACATAGTTATGATTGCGGAACTTGGTTTGAATATCTTATTAGAGGGATTCTTGATGGATTAGATAAGCATAAAAATATAGCTCCAGATTTATCATTACGTACATCTATGATATTTTCTTTTGGGAGTATTACAGTTAAGGATGTTGATAGAATAAATCTTCCACAATCATCTATTAAAGTAATCGCAGATGACTCTTCGTTTGTTGAGGTTGATCTTTTCTCAAATTGTATCGAACAAACTTCTTCATCATTAGAGGATGGTGAATTCTTTGCACCACGAAATGAAAATTTGGGGAAACAGGCTATATTTAATATGCATGAGACTTTCAATTATCATGATGATACTAAGGATGATGAGAAGATTGACCGTGAAAATGGAATTCTTCTTTTCAATTTAATGTGTAATCCATATTCTCTTCTTGAAGAACATGATTGCATTGAAAATTTGTTAGAACATAAAAATGATTATGGACAAATATTTATAATTTCATATTCATATGTTGTACTTGATACATTGAAGGATTATGCTTATAAACATCACAATGAAATAAAATTAGTTTCATTATATAAAGATAATAGGTTAGTTTCAGATTGGCTTGAAAATGAACCAGAAAACCTAATTGAAGATTAGGTTCGAATTTTATACGAAGAAGGGTGTGGAGTGTTAATAAATGAGTGATAGAGCGCAACAAAAAAGATTACAGGATTTATATGCAGCCGGAATTCCGGTTTACAGTTTTAGTAAAGTCGAGTCTATGCAGAATTGCCCTTATGAAGCATATCTGACTTACATTAAAGGAATGAGAGATCAGGCACTTCCGGGCATTTACGGTGAACTTGGTGGGCGAGTACATGACACGTTGGAAGAGATTACTAATGGCACCAAGACAGAAGCCGATCTTCTTCCAGATCTCCAGAAGAAACTGGAAGAACTAGAACTGGTCGGGATTTGTTTTCCGAAAGGGAGTGATGGTTCTGATTCCATTAAGAAGAGTTGGATGACTGATATGGAGCATTTTTGTAAGACATACAAGGCTCCCAAGGGTACGTTTGAAACTGAGCAATTCTTCCTTTATAAGACTCCACACGGGCATTATCTGCAAGGATATATCGATCTAACAAAGATTCGGGCTGACGGTACACTGGAAATATACGATTATAAGACTTCAACTCGTTATACCGGAGAAGATATTAAAAGCCATAGTAGACAGCTTACTCTATATGCACTTGGTAAGGAACAAGAAGGATATGTAGTTAAGAACATAGCGTGGATCTTCCTTAAGTATTGTGAAGTAACATATCTTGGACGCAAGACAGTCAAGTCCAAGGAAGACACACAGATTAAGAAAATCATTGAACGCAAGAATCTGGTAAAGGATCTAGCAAATGAAATTCGGCGTAAGCTTTCTTTAGATGGCGTTGATGAAGTAGATATTGGACTGATTGTTGATGAGGCACTGGAGAAGAATGAGATTCCTACACAGGTTGCAGATCAATTCAAAGTTTTACCCTATGTTTGCAAGTATGATTTGACTGACGAGACAAAGGCTGAAGCTGCCCAGTATTTCGATAATGCGATTGAGCGTTGGGAGACATTAGAGCGGAGATTGGCAGATGGTGAAGATGTTAATGAACTATTTCCACCATTACCATTTGTGAAAGTTACAAAGGCCGGTAAAGAGGTTGAAGATACATTCTATCATAATTGTCTTTGTGGGTATCGAAATATCTGTCCGCACTTACAACATTATAATGAACAAAAGGCGATTGAAAAGGAAGAGGATGAAGACCTTTTTTCGTAGGAGCATTAGATGAGGAAATTCAAAATTGAAGAAGCACCATTTGGAGATGTTAAGATATTTTGTAAATCTACAGTAACATTCAAAACCGGGATCACGGTGCTTACTGGATGCAACGGTACGGGTAAAACAACCTTGCTTCGTGCAATCAAAAGATCTCTTGATGCAGATCGTATTCCATTTATGAGCATTGACAATCTGAAAGAGGGTGGAGGCAATGCAATAGACGTAATGATGTATAAAGGAGATACAGAACTAGCTGCCAATATGATAACAGCCTCTGAAGGTGAAGGAATCAGTCTTAACCTTGGTTATTTTTTCCGCAATGTCGATTACTTTATTCGAACGGGACAAGATAAGAATCACCCTTTTAAATATATCAATTTTAATTCGAGTAATTACAAAGAAGAAAAAGAGAAGATCGAATCAGAGTTGGAAGCAAATAAAGAACGTTGGTTACTTTTCGATGCGTGTGATAGTGGACTTTCAATAGACATGATCGCTGATCTAAAAGAAGTATTTGATTTGGTCTTGTCTCCGGAAGGAACACACTGGAAAGACGTATACATCATTGTTGCGGCAAATTCCTATGAAATGGCTGCTAATCAAAATTGCTATGATGTAGCAAAAGGACAATTTTATGTTCCAACTTCCTATGAGGAATATAAGGATAGGATTTTAGAATCTCGTAAGATAAAAAACAATAGATAAAATTTGTGCATAATTTCCCTCCAGTCTAAGAATTGTTAAGTAGAGAATTCTTTGGATTGGAGGGATTTATTTTTATGCAGAATTATCACAGGCATAGTTGTTATAGTAATATTTTTGTTCCAGACAGTGCTGCAACCAATGAAGAATATGCAAAGCGTGCGAAAGAACTTGGTCATAAAATTATTTCATCAGTAGAACATGGATGGCAAGGATACTATTTTGAAACATATGAATTAGCAAAGAAATATAATTTAAAGTTTGTGTTTGGAGCTGAAGCATATTGGGTAAAAGATAGAAAAAAAGAATATGAAGTTTTTGATTTGGAAACAAAAGAAGTAAAAAAAGATAAAGACGGGACAATTGTAAAACAAAAAGATAAGAAGAACTGCCATGTTATCTTATTAGCAAAAAATGAAAACGGAAGACAAGCAATTAATTCGATTTTGAGTACAGCAAACATAGATGGTTATTACTTTAAACCAAGAGTTGATCTGGAACTTTTGTTGTCACTTCCGTCAAATGACGTTTTTGTTACTACAGCTTGTATCGCCTTTTGGCAATATGATGATAGTGAGGAAATTGTACAAAAATTATATAATCATTTTGAAAACAATTTCATGCTAGAAATACAATATCACAATACAAAGAGTCAGATAGAGTTAAATAAGAAGATACTATATTTATCAAAAAAATATAATATTAAAATGATTGTTGGTTTGGATAGTCATTATATTTATGAATCAGACTCATGGAAAAGAGATTACATTCTTGAAACAAAAAAAGTCCATTATGATGATGAAGAAGGATGGTATATGGACTATCCGTCAGATGATATTGTTTTCCAAAGATTTAAAGAACAACAGGTATTCTCTGATTCTGAAATTAGAGAAGCTATGGATAATACAGATATAACCTTATCATTTGATGATTATGACAATGTAAACATATTTACGAAGAACATCAAACTTCCAACACTTTATCCAAATTTGACCAAAGAAGAAAAGGATAATTTGTATGGGCGGTTGATTACGAAGAAATATAAAGAATATATAAAAGAGATTCCAAAAGAAGAACAAAAAAAGTATTTTGATGGAGTCAAAAAGGAAGTTCAAACATATAAGGATACTGGAATGACAGATTATCCTTTACTAGATTATGAAATTGTTAAAGATGCTGTGAATCATGGTGGATTGATTACGAACACAGGAAGAGGATCAGCGGTTGGCTATTTTACAAATACACTGTGCGGATTTTCTAAAGTAGATAGGTTTAAATCTGCAATAAAGCTGTATCCAGAAAGATTTATTAGTAAAACAAGAATCTTGGAGACTCACAGCCTCCCTGATATTGATCTGAATGTTGGTACGCCAGAAATCTTTGAACAGGCTCAAATAAATGTTCTGGGAAGAAATCACGTATATCCAATGATTGCTTTTGGAACACTAAAGAAAAAGGCTGCTTTCAAACTATATGCAAAAGCACAAGGATTGGATTTCTCAATCGCAAATAAAATTACAGATGAAATTGGGAAGTATGATGAAGCTCTTAAATATGCAGAAGATGATGAAAAGGATACTATTGATTTATATGATTATGTAGATGAAAAATATAAATCATACATTGAAGCTTCTGAAGAATATTGGGGGATCATATCTGA
>OLHG01000868.1_pt1 | contig 20428 bp, 24 predicted proteins | sample 1605971 | NCBI WGS metagenome assembly OLHG01 (sample SAMN03283289) | human gut metagenome | biome: human-associated habitat; material: feces | host: Homo sapiens | place: Peru | collected 2012 | reverse complement strand
AGAGGAGCAGCTCAAAAAAATCAGCCACTGAATCATGAGATGTGGTTGGCAGTAAAGCCAGAGGAAAAGCTGAGCCTGTTTAGGATTCTGTGTAAATGCCTTTTCTCAGAAGTGACCGTCCAGGCGGTCACCGAACTCGATAATAAAGCGGCTCATTGCCATTCGCCAGTCCTTCAACGGCATCGTCCATTTCTGGGACGCAGACTGGATTGCCAGCCACACCACTTTTTTCACCGAGTCGTCTGTCGGGAACACTTTACGCTTTTTGATCGCATGGCGGATCACGCTGTTTAGCGACTCGATGGCATTCGTCGTATAGATCACTTTGCGGATGTCCGTTGGATAAGCGAAGAACGTGGCAAGATTCGGCCAGTTAGCCTGCCAGCTTCGGCTTATCTGAGGATAGCGACTGTCCCAGGCCGCAGCGAACGCTTCCAGTGCCTGCTGACCTGCTTCTTCCGTGGGAGCCTGATAAATCGCTTTCAGGTCGCGAGTGACGGCTTTGTAGTCCTTCCATGACACGAAGCGCAGGCTGTTGCGCACCATATGCACGATGCATAACTGGATGCGGGCCTTCGGATATACTGTGTTGATGGCATCCGGGAAGCCTTTCAGGCCATCCACACAGGCGATGAAGATATCGTTCAGACCGCGGTTTTTCAGTTCAGTCAGCACATTGAGCCAGAACTTCGCCCCTTCATTTTCGGCCAGCCACATACCTGGCAGTTCTTTCTGACCTTCGATATTGATGCCCAGTGCCAGGAACACCGATTTGTTGATGACGCGACTGTCCTGCCGAACTTTCAGGACGATACAGTCAAGATAAACAATGGGGTAAACAGCATCCAGTGGTCTGTTTTGCCATTCTACAACCTGCTCCATCACGGCATCGGTGACCTTTGATATCAGTACTGGTGAAACATCTGCGTCATACAGTTCTTTGAACGCAGTAGCTATCTCACGGGTGGTCATCCCTTTGGCATACAACGAGAGGAGCTGGTTATCCATCCCGGTAATACGGGTCTGATTTTTCTTTACCAGTTGTGGTTCGAAGGTACCGTCACGATCGCGCGGAGTACGCAGTTCCAGTGGACCGTCGCCTGTGATAACGGTCTTTGTGGTATAACCGTTGCGGGAGTTAGCCCCTGGTCTGGACTGATTTTTCTCATACCCAAGATGGTGTGTCATCTCTGCATTGAGAGTGGCTTCAACGCTGAGCTTTTTCAGCAGCCGATCAAACTAACTGAGGTCTTCAGGGGTTTTGAGGTTTTTGGCCAGTTCGTTAGCCAGAGCATGTAACTGTTTTTCGTCCATAAATTAACCTTCATTTGATGCTGGATTGAACATATCAAAATCAGGCAATTACACAAATCTATGTACAGGCTCGATCCCGTATATATTTTTTTAGGTATAGTATTATGGATTTTACCTATTCTCCTGATTATATACTTGTATTTCTGTATAGTTGACAATGAGTTTCTCAGAATCGTTTTCTGTATTGCATGGACAGCATAATACTACTTTCTTTCGATTTTCAAGTATTTTGTAAAATACTTCTTTCCTCTCGAGCGTGAAGATTGTAAGCGCCTCATCTGAACCGTCTGGTCTGTTCCCTCCGGCTCCACAAAGATAATGTCCATCATTTTTGCGTGAGATAACGGATTGCTACAAAATTAAACTTCGTGCGTCTGGCTTCCGCCTGGTTTATCAGGTGATTGATGATCAATTAGTTATCGCTGTAGTTGCTGTAGGGAAACGTGAACGTAGTGATGTTTATAATCCTGCCAGCGAACGAATGAGATAAAACATGAGTGATTTTAAAAAGTTAAGTATCAGCTACATTGAACTGAAAGAAATTACAGAAAAGCGTCTGCTTAACCGACTAAAAATGAAAGCACAGTCAGCCGAGATGTTCAGGATGTTCTATCCAGTTCGGCTGGCCGGACGTCGCGAATGTCAAAGATGTTTATGTTTCGCGTAATCGTGCAATGTCCTTTTTGGGGGGATAGCCGAAGTAACGTCTATATTCCCGGGAGAACTGACTTGTGCTTTCATATCCAACGTTGTACCCGGCAATACTGGCATCTGAACCACGTAACATCAATCGTCTTGCTTCCTGTAGACGTAGTTGTTTCTGAAACTGCAGTGGAGTAAGTCCTGTCATTTGACGGAAGTACTGATGAAAACCAGAATGGCTGAGTGAAACTGTTGCACAAAGTTCTTTCATCGAAATATTTTTATTGAAATCACGTCTTATGATATTAATAGCATTACGAATTTTACCCGAAATGGTTCCTTTTTTAGCCAAATGGAATAATATTTCACTTTCAGGCTGACGCAATAGCCAAAAGTAAAATTCCTGTCGGTAAACTGGAGCAAGAATTCTGGCTGTATCTGGTGTATTAAATAAATTAACCCATCGGTAAAGAACATCGACCAATTGCAATGGGGTATCATATACTGTAAATTTTTTTAATCCACCAAACGGGGGGTTAATTGAATTATGTATAATGAAATCACTTATCTCATCAATATTTAATCTGACGACAAGCCCGTAGTATGGATTATTCTTAGTAGCAGTAACGATACTGCTGGTAACGGGAGTATCAATTACTGATAAATTACACATCCCAGCAGAAAGATGGTACTTCATATCATCTGCAATAACGACTTTTTCACCCTGTAGAATGAACGCACAGTAGGGGTGCTCTATACACACATCCGGAAGAGTAGGATGCAGAGCGTAATATGGCATAATATCCATAAAAAGACTGTTTTTATATTCAGGTTCTGGCTCATATACCAGATCAACAGCATGCAGTTTAACCTGTTCAAGAAGCTTTTTTTCAGCTATTTCACACATGTTCTCACCGACTGATTAACTATAAAAAACCTTGCTGGTACCTCTGTTCCTGCTCATATAATATATTCTGCCAAACGGCAGGTACAACACCTCCCCCTCCATCCCTGTACTTTTAGGCAATAAATCCGGAATTTCTGATAATGATTCCATTTTATATCTGGCTACACTATAGCCAGCAAAGGATAATCTTACATATTGTCTGTTTACAGAAACGTTTATCATTCAGGAGGGATGTATGTTGAAAACTACTCTAGTAGTTACTGCACTAACCTCGGGATTATTACTGGCAGGAGATGTTGCTATGGCACAAATTACAGTCACTCCTGAACATGACGTTCAGGAGCTCCCCCTGACGTATGAGTGGGATAAGATTTTCCCGATGTCTGAAAATGTGGAACATCAGAAAGTTTTGTTCAAAAATCGGTATAATATTACACTTGCTGCCGATTTGTATGTTCCAAAAAATAAAACCGATAATATAAAATTTCCTGCAATAATTATTGCAGGTCCCTTTGGGGCAGTAAAGGAGCAAGTATCTGGCTTATATGCACAGACAATGGCTGAAAGAGGATTCATCACTCTTGCGTTTGATCCATCATGGACTGGGGAAAGTGGTGGAATGCCTCGTAATATTGCCAGTCCTGAAGTAAACACGGATGACTTTTCTGCAGCTGTGGATTTCCTGATTCTTCAGCGTTTTGTTGATCCTGATCGAATCGGCATACTGGGTATATGTGGTTGGGGAGGCATAGCTCTGAATGCAGCAGCAATTGATACAAGAATCAAAGCCACTGTAACAAGTACCATGTATGATATGAGTCGTTTATTTACTTATGGTTATAATGACTCCATTACACCTGAACAACGTTACAAAGCCAGGGTTGAACTTAATAATCAGCGAACAGAGAATGTTAAACGAGGTACACAACAAACATTTTCCCCCTTACCGGATACAGTGCTGGATGATCAACCTCAGTTTCTACAGGATTACGTTAATTTCTATAAAACAGAGCGAGGGTATCATCCCCGTTCTGTAGGCTCAAATGAGAAATGGGTAAATACAATGCCACTGGCATTTATGAATATGCCACTGTTATCATTTGCACATGAGATACGGACACCGGTTTTACTCATTCATGGCGAAAAAGCACATTCTCGTTATTTTAGCGAGGATGTTTTCAGAAAACTGACAACCAAAGAAAAAGAGCTCTATATCGTCAGTGGCGCAAATCATACAGATCTGTACGATAACAGTTCAGGAAAAATACCTTTTGATAAAATTGAATCATTTCTAAAGAAATATCTTATCCGGACAGATGGTTGAATTTATCACAACTTACAGAAAGTCGTTAAAAATAGACAAACCTCTGCACTATTAATTTGTATCTTCCCGAAAGGAATGAATTATGAAAATTTCTTTTAATAATAAAGTCGCCCTGGTGACAGGGGCGGCCTCTGGTATTGGTCTCGCAACTGCCATTAAATTTGCAGAAAGTGATGCACATATGGTTGTTATGGCAGACTGGGATCATATTCGGCTCTCAGAAGAAGCTAATCGCATGAAAGAAAAAGGGTTTAATGTTCATGCTGTCCAATGCGATGTATCTGATGAAGATCAGGTACAGGCACTGATTGAAGACACAATAAGCAAGTTTGGAAGTATTGATATCGCATTTAATAATGCAGGCGTACAGAATATACTTGCAGATACAGCAGATACAACTTGCGAAGATTACGACAGAGTACTCAGTATTAATTTACGGGGTATCTGGGCATGTATGAAATATGAATTGCGTCATATGTCCAAACAAAAAAGTGGCTCAATTGTAAATTGCTCTTCACTTGGGGGCTTGATTGGCGGAGCAGGTCGAGGAATTTACCATGCCGCTAAACATGGTGTTCTGGGGCTGACCAAAAGTGCGGCGCTGGAATATGCCCGTCAGGGGATCAGAATCAATGCTGTCTGCCCGGGATTAATCTGGACCCCGATGGCTGAACAAATGGTTATAAGTGGACAGAAACAAGCTTTGGATGAAATGACACAATTAATACCTATGGCACGGAATGGGCATCCAGATGAAGTAGCAGATACTGTTCTTTATCTGTGCAGTGATAAAGCCAGTTATATTACCGGGCAGTCTGTCTCTGTTGATGGTGGCTTTATCATGCGCTGATAAATAAGAACATTGCCTGAATATATCATGAATATTTCAATTCTTCATTTGGAGTAAACAATATATGAAAAAAATATTTACAGCAGCGCTGGCTATGACATTATGTCAGAGTGTATTTTCTGCGGAACAAATAATCTGGACACCAGATGATCGTAATATTATTACAGGGCCAGTGACGAATTTTACCGGTTCGGCACCGCGTATTGAACCTTTATTTGATAAAAATGCAGAGTTCAGTGCATCAGGGGCATATGTTAATTTCGCTCCATCAGCTCGCTCAAACTGGCATACACACCCTCGTGGACAGATTTTGATCGTCACGGAAGGTACAGGATATACCCAGGAATGGGGAAAACCCGTCAGGTTGATCAGAGCTGGTGATGTAGTGGAATGCCCGGGAAATGTGAAACACTGGCATGGTGCTTCACAAGATTCTTCTATGACTCATATGGCAATAACACCTTATGATGATAACGGGAAAAATGTAGAGTGGATGGAACCTGTTACAGATGAGCAATATTTAAATACAAATGGAAAATAATTATATTTTATAAGTGAATACATATTGAGTTAGAGAGTGTTTAAAGTTACAAATAAATAGTAGCTCATGTAACACTGCAACATTCTTAGACCCAGAAAATTTTACAGTTCAAACAGTCTTTGAGTATTGATAATTTTATTTACCCCATACTTTAACGAGAGGAGTCGTTAACATGAAGTATATTTTTACCGCAATAATTTTTTCGTTATTCTCCACTGCAGCAGTGTCTGCCACACAAATTTCTTGCGACCAAAACAGGGCAAAAATGGGGGTTGTACCAGCTCATGCCTCTACACTGACCGAGCTTGAAAACAAACTGGAAGAAAAGGTCGAGAAGCAAGGAGGTAATGCTTACCAGATTATTTCTGCCGGTGGTAATACACGGCTACACGGTGTAGCTATTGTTTATAAGTAAAAGCATTCATCTTTTCAATAATTCATTAAGGTAAGTATTATGAGTAATAATATTTCCATTCTGCGACGTGATATTCTTAAAACCGGACTCGCTCTGGGCGCCACTATGTGCTCACTTCCATTACTGGCAGGAACAGCTGAAGCAGCAACAGGGAACACGACTGCTCCTTCAGAAACACCTTCGGCCATGAAGACACGTATCCTGGGCCATGGAGATTACAGCATGGAAGTTTCTGCACTAGGATTCGGCGTCATGGGAATGACGTATAATCGCGGTGTTAGCCCGGATCGTAAAACAATGATCCGATTACTACATCAGGCCGTGGAGCGGGGCATTACATTATTTGATACCGCTCAGGTTTATGGCCCCTTAACTAATGAGGAGCTGGCTGGAGATGCACTCGCCCCATTCAAGGGAAAGATCAACATTACCACAAAATTTGGTCACCGCATCGTTAATGGCCAGTATATTCACGGTGAACTGGACAGTACGCCAGCTAACATCAGACGGGTTGCCGAAGAGTCCCTGAAACGACTGAAAGTTGATACAATTGAACTTTTTTATCAGCACCGAATAGATCCAGCGGTCCCTATTGAAGATGTCGCAGGCACGGTAAAGGATTTAATCAGAGAAGGTAAAGTCCGGCGCTTTGGATTATGTGAGGTCAATGCCCAGACCATCCGAAGAGCCCATTCTGTGCAGCCAGTAACAGCTGTACAAAGTGAGTATCATTTAATGTGGCGAGCACCAGAAAAAGATATTTTTCCTGTGCTGACAGAATTAGGTATTGGCTTTGTTCCCTACAGTCCAATAAACAGGGGATTTCTTGGTGGGAATATAACGGAATATACACGTTTTGATTCAGGAAATGATAACCGAAATATACTGCCTCGTTTTACACCGGAATCTATCCGTGCCAATCTGAGAATAGTGGAAAAACTTCATGAATTTGGCCGTCCTCGTGGGTTAACATCGTCACAAATTGCTCTTGCGTGGCTGATGACTAAAGCCCCCTGGATTGTACCAATACCAGGTACAACAAAGCGGGCGCATCTGGAAGAAAACCTCTATGCAGCAGAAATTCATTTCAGCGATGCAGAGATGCAACAGATAGAAAAGATAGTATCAGACATTCCTGTTATGGGAGATCGCTATCCGGTATCACAGCAAAAACAAGTAGAAGCCTCATAATAAATCCCGGGAGAATATTTCGGCACATAATAATATGACGAACCGGGCGTTGTTATGACGAATATGCTGGAAAGTTTCATGAAACGCAGAAGTTTACTGAAATATATGCTGGCAGCTCCGATCGTCAGTAAAATAGCAATGGCTCATCCTCCTCTTGTCGGTGACTATCGTCAGCTAAATCAGGGACATGATGAGCCTATTATTGACAAGGATCTTCCTATTATTGATGCTCACCATCATTTGATTGACAGACCCGGCATACGTTACATGATTGATGATTATCTGCGAGACACCAATTCTGGCCATCGTGTCGTTGCATCTGTTTATGTAGAAACGATGGCATACGCCCGTATGCATGGTCCTGAGGTATTACGTCCTTTAGGTGAAATTGAGTTTGCTAACGGGATTGGTGCAATGTGTGAGAGCGGGAGATATGGATGTAGAGCTTGTGCTGCGATCGTAGGGCACGCTGATCTACGACTTGGGGATGAGATAGCCGCTTTATTGGATCAGGCTATGATTCGTGCACCAGAAAGATTCAGAGGGGTAAGACAAGTATCGCTGGAACATCCTTCTGATACGCCATACAAATTTATACCAGTTCGACCACCAACAGGAATTCTCCGGAGCTCCGGAGTCCGTAGAGCATTTTATCATTTGAATAAAAGAGATCTCAGTTTTGATGCTACTGTTTTTCACCATCAGTTACCGGAACTTACTGAGCTGGCAGATGATTTCCCCTACACACCAATAATATTAAATCACTGCGGTCAGATGATGGCCATGAATCTGAATAAAACAGAACGATCACAACTGCTCAGGGAATATAAAAAATTAATGACAGCAACCGCACAGCGCCAGAATATTTATTGCAAAATTGGTGGCCTTGGCATGCCATTCTGGGGATTCAGACTCGAAGAACGAGTTCATCCTGTTGAATATAAAGAGCTTGCAATGCTCTGGCGCCCTTTTGTTGAAATTACTATTGAAGCATTTGGTGTGGAGCGCTGTATGATGGAAAGTAATTATCCTCCTGACGGACGATCAGCAGGGTTTGTACCATTATGGAATGCGTTGAAACATATTGTCTCTTCAGCATCTACTCATGAAAAAAAAATCACTGTTCTACAATACAGCAGCCAAAGCATATAGAATTAATACGCAAGATTTATAATTTAGGCCACGAAAACTCCGGAGATTAAATACCTCACAAAAGTTTTATAATGAGACATCAACATTGCACTACTCAATTTTAACGGCAGATAAGATTGATATATCGGCTGATATTTCAAACCAGAAACGCTGCTGAAATGCCAATAACTGGTAAAAGATCAGAGTATTCTACTCTATCTTCTGCCCCCGTATGGAGAACATTACTGATGAACAGTATAATTCCTGTAAAACACCATAAAACACTTTACCTTACTGTACTGGTATTACTTTTTGGGTTTTTTACCATATTGAGCAAAATGGCCTTTGCGCAGGAATCCCGACACATGAATCAGACTGAAAAAAGATTAACTGACACCACTAAAACTCTGAGCATTCGTCAACAGGCGATCATCCCGGTTGCTGCTTTCGCTGCAGCAGGAGATATACCAGGACTGAATCGTGCTCTCAATCAGGGACTGGATGCGGGGCTGACGATTAGTGATATAAGAGAAATTCTGGTGCAGCTTTATGCCTATGCGGGTTTTCCTCGCAGCCTCAACGCACTGGATGAACTGATGAAAGTGCTGGATACGCGCAAACAGCGCGGCATTAAGGATGAAGTCGGGCGCTCCCCCCGTAACTCCATTCCAAAAGGAGATGCCCTGATGGCTGCCGGGACAGCCAATCAGACCCGACTGGCCGGCGCTCCCGTCAGAGGACCTCTGTTCGATTTTGCTCCGGCTATCGATGAATATCTCAAAACACATCTGTTTGGCGCTATTTTTGAGCGGGACAATCTGAGCTGGCAAAACAGAGAACTGGCAACTGTCGCCATGCTTTCAAGCCTGCCAGGTACTGAAGCACAGTTACAGGCGCATATGCATATCAGCATGAATGTGGGCCTCACAGAAAATCAGTTATGCCAGCTTACACATGTACTCAAAGAACAGGTCGATGATGACATGGCACTTCGAGCGACAAGAGCACTGGAGCATCAGCTCAAAGCTGCTATACCAGATAATAAAACCTCCTGATATTCACGTACAGGTACATATAACTCTTTACTCTGAAGCCGTACAGAGTCTTTTAATTTACCTTCGCTTAATCCCCGCAACATTAGACATGCAGATCATTTTGTCCGGTTATACTGGATACGAGGGTTCTGGCTTACTACTATGTGCAATAGAGTGTTATTCAGGAGTACACTTCAATGAGTGAGTTACTGAAATTCGGTGCTATCTATGTAGGTAAAGACGTGATTGCTTACTATATTCTTGAGTTTATCAACTACATAGACTTCAGGAGTTCAAGAGAAAACTCAGGCCGCGTAAGCGGCCTTTTTCACGCTCCTCGGTTAATTCCTCCGGCAGTTAGACATTCAGGTTATTCTGTACAGTAGACAGGCAGTAGCCCTCCAGATAGGATAACCCTCATGATTTAGTCACTAGGTACAATTATGGGTTCGTCTGCTGCCGTAACTGTTCTGACCGGCGTAACCGTTTTTGTTGTTGGTCAACTCATCGCAAAAAAATTCATTGAGCCTTATATATCATTCAGAGAACAATTAGGGAGGATTATTGCGCTTTTATTACGTGAGCAAGCGACGATCACATATTTCAAAGCTAATCATGAAACCATCCACGATTTGAAAGATGCTGCTTCTCAGTTAATGGCAAAATATGCGGCCTTGCCTGGCAAGCCTAAAAAGAAGCTATTTAGGTATAAAGTTTGTACCATCAAAGACTGAAGTTCTTGGCGCAGCACAAAACCTTAATGAGATTACCTCAATACTTGCTGGCAACAGTAAGGAAAATACCTACAATCTCATAAAGGAGATTGGACTCAAGCTCAATATACCAACTACCTATTCTTCTCATTAATCTCCGCGTTACCTAGACATTCAGGTAATTCTGTACAGACTTCATTTCTTCATTTCTTCATGCACTTTACTGCCCAGTCCCTCACGCACAATGAACAAAAAAACACCATCCACACTGGACATTTCAGCACTATAGGAAAAAGTATCCAGAAAATATTTCTGATGATCGTATTTATTTTTATTGACCGAAATACGAAACCGTGAGTCTGTTCAGAACTTGCTTCTGAGCAGGCGAGGGGTGGACAAGTCCGCCGGGCGCGTCAGACTGTCACATTCAGGTATGGTAGTCTGATACTTTCAACATTTACGACGGTACGTCGTCACCGTTCCGTACAGGTAACTCTGGTGCTGGGCACGTGCTGTTTTTCAGTATTCACCATGTTCTGGACCAGCCTGACCTTTCTTCTCAGCGAAGCCCCTTATTCATATTCGACCACCCAGATAGGCCTGACTGGGTTTGTTGGTCTTGCCGGAGCTCTGGCAGCACGTCGTGCGGGAAGGTTGCATGACAGAGGATGGTCAGTCGGCGCAACCGGTGCCGGACTTCTGCTCGGTATCATATCGCTGGTAATTGCAGGCATTTCGAATGGCTCCATCTATCTGCTTATGCTGGCAGTTCTTCTGATCGACATTGCGATTCAGGGTATAAATGTCCTGAACAGCACCCAATTATTCACCATTGCTCCCGAGGCAAGAAGTCGGTTGAATTCCGCCTTCGTGGTTTCGTGTTTCCTGGGTGGCTCTGTCGGTTCGATGCTGGCTGGAATTTTGTGGCAGGCGGGCGGCTGGTATTTGGTTACAGTGGGTGAACTGGCGCTGATGGTGATCGCCCTAATATTCTGGCTTTTCAACCGCTCAGTTCTGGCTGTTAAACAACAGAAAATATAGGTATTGGTAACGACAAAAACTCCAGTTTAAAGCAGGTATGAGCGTCCGCTTCACGCTCAAGCCTGCCTAAAAAACAGGCTTAACGTAGGATATTTTCCGTTTTCCACGCGGCCTCCTTTATGTGCGGTATTGATGGCTGAAGCCTGTAATATCGGACTGGAGCCGCTGATAAAGCACAATATACCAGCACTGATCCGCCATCGGCTCAGTTGGATGAAACAGAATTACCTTCGTGCAGAAACGCTGGTCAGCGCCAATGCCCGCCTGGTTGATTTTCAGTCCACACCGGAGCTTACTGGTTGTTGGGGAGGTGGAGAAATGGCATCAGCTGACGGCATGCGCTTTGTCACACCAGTGAAGACCATCAACTCAGGATCTAACAGAAAATATTTTGGTTCTGGACGAGGCATCACCTGGTATAACTTCGTATCTGCTCAGTACTCTGGGTTTCATGGCATTGTGGTACCCGGTACATTACGGGATTCGATTTTTGTACTGGAAGGACTTCTTGGGCAGCAGACAGGGCTGAATCCAGTTGAGATCATGACAGACACTGCGGGTAGCAGCGATATTATTTTCGGTCTGTTCTGGCTACTGGGGTATCAGTTTCCCCCCCGGCTTGCCGATACAGGTGAAGCGGTGTTCTGGCGGGTGAATAAATCGGCAAACTACGGAGTATTGGATAAGTTGGCCCGAGGATATGCAGATCTGTCAAAAGCGGAGAGTCAGTAGGATGAGATGATGCGAACCGTTGGCTCGCTGAAGTTGGGTACAATTCATGCGTCAGAACTCATTCGCTCTTTACTGAAAAGCTCGCGCCCATCAGGACTGGCACAGGCAATTATGGAAGTAGGGCGTGTAAACAAAACGCTATATCTCCTCAATTATATTGATGATGAAGATTATCGTCGGCGGATCCTGACGCTGCTCAATCGAGGAGAAGGCCGCCACGCTGTGGCCGTGCGATTTGTTACGGACAACGCGGAGAGATCAGAAAGCGTTATCGTGAAGGACAGGAAGATCAACTGGGGTCTCTGGGCCTGGTTACTAATGCAGTGGTTCTGTGGAACACGCTCTATATGCAGGAAGCGTTGAGCTGGATGCGCCGTAATGGCGAAGAAATTATAGATGAAGATATCGCTCGGCTATCTCCCCTGATGCACGGGCATATCAATATGTTGGGCCGTTATGCATTCACGTTGCCAGAGGATATTTTAAAAGAGGAACTGAGAGCTCTAAATTTAAATATAAACAACGAATTATCTCCTTAACGTACGTTTTCGTTCCATTGGCTCTCAAACCCCGTTTACGCTAACCAATAAAACTCCCCTGCACTTACCCAAAATACAGGGAAGTTTTTTGCTACTCTTTTTGCCGGGTGCGCTGGTGTTAATCCGGTCTACGGAGTGTTGATTTGCTAGGTTATGCGCTTTCCGCCAGCGTTTTCAGCCAACGGATCCCGCGTTCCGGAGAGGTCATCACCGGGACGGGCGGAGATAGAAGTTGCTGAAGTACACGAGCCATCGACGCTTGCGCCAGCATGACCACATCAGCCTGTTTATACGCGCAGTGTAACCCTTCACTAACGATACGATCGTGAGTTTCCATATCACCCGCTAACAAGGCATGGAAAGCTTCTTCCATCAATATCGGCGTTACGGTACATTGCTTACCACTGGCCTGCACTTTGCGCTGTACATACTCCAGCGTCGGCCCCATGGTCGTGGCGACGGTGGCCAGCACGGCAATTTTTTCCCCCTGGCTAATGGCTTCTTCCACCATCGCGCAGTCAATGCGCGCAAGCTGCAGCGGCGTCATAAACTGACACTGTTCAACCGCAGTACCAATGGACGAACAAGCGGTGATGAAAATCTCACAATCCGCTTTTTCAGCTATATGGACGTAATCGGCAATGCGTGCCGCAATGTTCGGCGTCACGCCACCGGCCTTCATCACTTGCTTAATCATAGACTCTTCGACCAAATGCATTACGTCCGCTTCTGGCATAATGTCGCCGATTAGTTGCTGCATCATGGCGAGAGTGGCGGAACTGGTGTGAAACATAGCTATCTTTTTCATTCTGCGATCTCCTTGAGCAAACATTCGGCAACGCCCATAGCCGCATCGTGATCCTCCTGGGCGGACAGCCCACCAACCGCAACGGCCCCAAGGCATTTACCGTTGTGAAGAATTGGTACGCCACCGGGCAGCGCAGTAAAACGTGAGTCAGCAAAGTAGCAGATATCCAGCGACTCTTCTTGCAGACGTTGTAAAAACGCCTGAGTGGTGCAACCTAAATGACTGCTGGTGCGTGCTTTGCGCTGCGTCAACTCAATGGTCAACAGTTTGGCGTTATCCATACGGGCAAAGCTCAGTAACTCGCCGTGAGCGTCACATACAGCCACGCTGAGAGGACGTTGCGCATAGCGGTTGTCGGCAAGGTCTAGCGCGTAGTCTACCGCGCGTCGTGCCTGTTCCAGGGTTAAAGTCATCATGGTGAGTTATCCTTTTGACAGAGGTTCTGATACCGACTGAGCAGGCGAGCTTTCGCTCTTGGCCTGCTCCTGTCGAGCATCCTTTTTACGCCAGTAGTTAGCCAGCAGCGAGCCACTGACGTTGCCAAGCGGCGTCATGACCGCAGAGGCGAGACCAACGGTAGCAAGTTTGCCCATCGCGGCGGCAAGGCCTGATGCCATTCCGCCGTTTTGCAGGCCGACTTCGAAGGCCACCGTCCTGGCGGACTGAACATCTATGCGGAAGACCCAGCGGCTCATCAGATAGCCAATCAGGAAGCCGCCGAGGTTGTGCATCAGCATGGCGAAGCAGAGCAGAAAGCCGACCTGAACCAAGTTGTCGCGTCCGGCCGCTGCTGCCGTGGTGGTGAAGAAAATTATGCCTATCATCGAAATGGTCGGCATAACCTTCTTAACACTCTCCACGCGTCCATACAGCCAGTTATAGAACAGCGCCCAGATAATGCCTCCCGCAACAAAGTTCAACACCACAGCGTACATTTGCGCATCGGCGCTGGCGCTGCCAAACAACGAGTCCCAGCCTCCGGTAATCATATACAGCAGCCAGATGGCGCTGATCCCAGCCAGTATTTGCACGGTTCGACGCCCCTGCACACCGGCATAGGTTTTCAGATAGTCGTGTAAAATCGCTGCACCAATCGGAATCAATACGACTTTCACGACGTCCATTACCATCGCCGTGAGCTGGATGTCGATCATCGAGCCCGCCAACAGATTCACCCACAGCGGGGTCATGACCGTCGCCGCTAGCGTCGAGACAGCAGCAATAGAGACTGCCAGTGCCAGATTGGCGTTGGCGATATACACCATGACAGTGGAGGAGAGCCCGCTGGGGCAGGAGCCAATCAGCAAAATGCCGACCGCCACTTCCGACGGGAAGTCGAAGATCAGTGTAATGCTCAGGCCAAGCAAAGGCATGATGATGAAATGACAGAAAGTGCCAATAAATACCGCCCATGGCATTTTAGCAACGTCGATAAAGTCCTGAATCGTGAGTTTGGTTCCCATACTGAACATGGTCGCCTGGATCACTAAAAAAACGATCCACTTATGGGTGATGTTGAATCCGCCCCAGACGATCAGATCGGTTGACCAGGTCATCGCCGCGACAAAACCAGCGATGATCCACAGGGTAAACTGGTAGCTGCGAAGATTCGTCCAGTAGCCTGCCCCTGCCGCGAATCCTGCCGTCAGCATCACCAGCCCCGGCTGCCATAGGGCGGGAGACTGCATCAACGCACCAATTGCCGCCAGTGCACCACCGGCGATGCTGACGCCCAGTCCTGTTTTGTGAATAACGGTTGTGATAGTCATGGTGAAATGTCCTTTATCTCGTTATTACTGCCGTGGTGGAATAGCTAACATTTTCCGCGCGATCTCCGGCGTGGCGACCTTTTTATCCATACTGCGAATAAGCGTGGCTAGTTTGGCAACCTGCTGATAATTATGCTGAGCTTTCTCTTCAGCGCTTAAATAATAGCTGTCTTCAAAACCAATTCTCACTTCACTGGCACCCATGCCGATTGCAGCCGCAATAATATCGAAATTCTTGCGACCAAAATGGGTAATTCCCCATAAGGCGTCACGTGGGATCATACTGCGCAAGGCAATTAACGCATCAACCGTTGCGGGTGAGCTTCCACGGTGTCCGAGGACAATATTGAATAACATCGGTTTCTTGAAAGGTATTTTTTCTTTCAGCGCTAGGATATTATTAATCATGCCAATTTCAAAAATTTCAAATTCGGGAATAATGGTACGTTGGGTTATTTGTTGCGAACAATATTCGACGTCCGGACCAGGATTAAAGTATACGGCATCGCCGAGGTTAACGGAGCCAACGTTCAGCGATGCCATCTCAACGCCGGAGCAGTTCAGTGGCGCACAGCGCTCAGCAATCGACATAGCGGAGATGCCACCGGTGGAGGCCTGAATAATCAGGTCGGAATGGCGTACGACGTGATCGATTGTCGCCTGGAAATCTGTGGTGTCCGGAGTCAGACGGCCTTTTTTATCGCGAACATGTAAATGCACGATGGCTGCACCATGTTCGACGCTAGCCAGTATTTCCTGAGCCAATTCTTCGGGTATAACTCTGGGGCAATCCGCGGCAACAGGTGCCAGCGAGATAATAACAGTATCCGACATGTGTTCCTCCAGTTTTCCGGTACAGAGATATTAAAACTATAAGTACGGTATTATCCAGCGTAATGATTCTGGCCCTAGTGTTGATGGTTTATATTCACACCCAATCCAGTCCTGATAGCCTGTCTGCTTAATAAATTCAAAGAGCCATGCTTCATTTAATTCTCCCGTTCCCGGTTCATGGCGATCGGGTACAGAAGCAATTTGAAAGTGTTTGATTATCGGTAAATAATGCTCAATAAAATGCGCAACATTACCGTGTATTTTTTGACAGTGGTAAATATCAAACTGTAAGCCGATATTTTTTCTTCCCACGTCGCGAATAAGACGCGCAGCCAGCGGAAAACTATCGACGAAATAACCAGGCATATCGTCCGGATTCAACGGTTCAATCATTACATCGATATTGGCCCCGGCCATGACGTCGCAGGCGATACGCAGTCGGTCGGTTAATAGTTCATGCTGAGCGCTGACGGAAAAGTTGGCCACACGCAATCCGGCCATGACGTGCACCTTGCTACAATTCAGTGTCGTGGCGTAATCGCGGGCAATCAGCAGACTGTGATGAAACTCATCATCACGGCCAGGCAGGGAAGCCAGTCCACGTTCACCAGCCTGCCAGTTACCTGCTGGCGCGTTCATCAGCGCCACCGGCAGGCCGGTTTCCCGTTGCGCCTCCAGCAGCTCACCCAGCGAATGCTGCCAGAGAAACATCCCTTCAACGCCGTGAAAACCCGCCGCCTTTGCAGCCTGAAAGCGCTCCACAATGGGGCGCTCGCAAAACAGCCAATCGAGGTTAGCCGCTAACTTCAGCATGCTGCATTCCCTCCCGGCAATCAACCAAGTGTAGTTTCACGCCCTGACTAGCAATGGTGTCCTGCGCCACGTCTGGCAATCGGTTGTCCGAAATAATGTCGGTCAGTTGATTCAGCGAGCAAATGTGGAACATTCCGTATTTGCCAAATTTACTGCTGTCGCAGACCAGCACCCGACGGCGGGAGACGGTGAGCACGGCCTCTTTCACCGAGGCTTTACCTTCGCTGGGGGTTGACATTCCACGTTCGGTATCCCACGAGGATGAACTGAGAAACGCCACGTCGATGTTGATCGTGCGCAGAAAACTGGCAGCGCTTTTCCCAAGACATGAGCGGTTGCGCTGATCCACCAGTCCTCCGGTGTGATACAGCGTGATGTGTGGCATGTCCATCAAGTAGTGGCTGATGGAAAAATCGTTCGTCACCACCGTCAGGTTAAAACAGCGACTGGCGGCAATGGCTTTCGCAACTTCAAACAACGATGTTCCCGCATCAAGATACAGCGTTTGCCCGGGTTCTATCAGCATGGCAGCAAGCTGTCCCATCCGCCGCTTCACGTCATGATGCAGATCGGCCTTTTCCCGCCACGGTAGCTCCGATTTAAGCAGATTGTTGAGTTTCACCCCACCATTGATCGAGATGACTTTGCCTTCTTCTTCCAGTAACTGAATATCGCGGCGAACGGTCATGTGCGACACGCTCATCAACTCCGCCAACTCATTAAACGAGGCGACGTTTTTTTCATGCACGTAGCGGTAGATAAAATCACGTCGTTGTTCAGGGATCATTCTCTTACCTCATGTTCGCCGGAATTGTTCGAGTTCAGCTACCGCTTCCGCCGTTAGCGGCACGTAGCCGAGTGGTTTTAAGGTCAGCCAGATGCGGGCGCTGTCTTCCAGTTCTTCGGCATTAAACACCGCCTCACGAAGTGATCGACCACTGACTACCGGGCCATGATTTGCCAGGAGTGCGGCAGTATGGTCCGCCGCAATCTCGCTGAGTGCGCTGGCAATACCTTCATGACCGGGTTTGAAATAGGGCAACAGAGGCAACTGCCCGACACGCATTACGTAGTACGGCGTTAATGGCGGCAGACAGTTTTCCGGAGTGCTGCATGGCAGACAGGAAAGGGCGGTCAGCCATGGTGAATGTAGATGAACCACCGCGCCGCAGGTCGGACGATGACGGTACCAGGCCAGATGCATGGGCACTTCTTTCGATGGTTTATCACCGCTGAGGTGAACGCCGTTGGCATCCAGTTTACTAAGCATTGCGGCTTCCAGTTCGCCCAGGCAGGAGTTGGTCGGCGTAACCAGATAGCCACCGTCAGGTAACCTTACGCTCAGGTTACCTGAACCACCACTGCTGAAACCGCGCATAAAAAGGGAGTGACCGTAATTCACCATCTGTTCGCGCAGTCGCTGTTCGTTAAGTTGGCTCATGATGCATACTCCTGCGCGGTAAAAAAGAAATCTTCGTCACCGAAGTTGCCTGATTTCAGTGCCAGCGCCAGCGGCGGTTCGACGGAAAACACCCACGGTACGCCGGGCGCGATGACTTTACCGACCGCCAGTCTCGTCACCTGTAACGCCTCTACTACAGTGCCAGACGTTTCGCCACCGGCGACGATAAAACCGTTTACGCCTGCAGCCTGCAGTTTGACTGTCAGTCTGGCAAAGGTATGCTCAATCGCCCGGCTGGCGCGCTGCTCGCCGTACTGCTGTTGAATGCGTTTCAGCTCTTCCGGTGGCTGGGTCGCGTAAATCAGCGGAGCGAGCACGTTATCGACATGCTCCATTGTCCACAGCGACAGCTCATCGCTGTAACGCTCGGCGTCTGTCAGGCAGCGCGCCACATCGAGTAGACGGGAAGCGGCCTGCTCTTTATAGCGATTCACCTGGCGGTTGCTCATGGTGGAGCAGCTTCCGGAAAAGACCACCATTTTTGTCGGCTGCGGGAAGGGATGTACAGCTGACCGCCCACGCTGTGAGGCAGCGCAAGCGGCCAGCGCGCCCCCCAGGCCGGAACCGCCCGCCAGCAGCGGTGTATGTCGTAAGCCCTGAGCGAGGGTCTGTAGATCAGCCTCGCTGAAGGTATCCACAATCAAGTGACGTACACCTTCAGACTGGCAGCGTTTCAGTGCGTGAGTGACTGCTTCCACACCTTTCTGAATCGTGCTGAGGTCAATACACCCGACCGTGCTGGTAGTTTGCGCCGTGAGCAAGCGAACCAAGTTCGCATCGGTCATTGGGTTAAGCGGATGTTTTTCCATGCCGGATTCATTCAGCAATACGCCATGCACAAACAGATGACCGTGAATGACCGTACGTCCGTTTTGTGGCAGTGCTGGACAGTGCACAATATACGGCACGTGCATCGCTTCCATCAGAGCATCGCTGACCGGACCAATATTCCCGGTGGGGGTGGAATCAAAGGTGGAGCAATATTTAAAGTAAATTTGCCGCGCGCCCGCAGTGTTGTGTAGCCATTGCCAGCAGCTTAATGATTGAACAATGGCCTGGTCAGCCGGTAGAGAACGGCTTTTAAGCGAGATGACAATAGCGTCGACCTCTTCATTCCACGGCTGTTCAGCGTCTGGCATTCCCGGCAGCAGCGCGACCCGCCAGCCTTGCTCAGCCATAAAACTTGCGATATCCGTTGCGCCAGTAAAGTCGTCGGCGATAACACCTGTCGTGACGGGCATACATCCACTCCGTTCAGATTGTCTGGTAATTGAACTTATTATTCTGTAGGGGATTTCACATTCACATGACAACTATCACAAAAAAGAACATTGAGAAGTTGAGGTGTTTTATAATTAACATTATGATTTCTTTGTAAAAAATATCGAATGACTTATGAAGAAGAGATTACAATCAACTGTTATCATTTGTTGTTTTTTGGAAAATCTTGTGTGAGCATATTTGTTTTAAGCACACATACTTTTCGAGCTTTCCAACATACTGATTATATCCCCAGAGGAAAGCGCTATGTGCAAGATCCTATTCTCTCGAGTAGACCGCCTGACGGCTGCGGCTTGTCATGATCTGCCATTACCGTTATAAAAACAAATAATGTCATTGTATTTCAGTTAGTTATATGGACAGTTCAGCTAAACCCCGTAAACAAAAACCCGCACTTCAAAGAAACAAACTCCCCCGCTATGTTGTAAAACTTCACGAAGATGATTTTTTTGACGAAGAAGAAGCTGAAGTTCTGCGTTTTGATAATTTTGGATACTGTTGAGTGCTGCGCAGACCTGGGTTATTCAGTTCTTTGTAGATGCGGGAAACAAAAAGCTGGTCTTCTAGTTTGTTCGTGTCGATGACGAAGGGTATCCGGAAATAGCCCTCTGTATGGAACGGGAGTTTGCAACCATTCTTGCCGGTATCAGCGTCGGTGGTATGTACTGCAAGGAATGCGGCACACTTCACTGACCGGATGGCGTTACCCCGCCCTTCTGATGCTTCCCCGTTTTGCCGATATTTTCCAGCAGAGAAACCGCTGGCTTAACTGGCTAGAGAATCAGCCGGAAGGTTCAGTGCGTCCGGTAGTGATTGAGTCGGTGATAAAAATCATGGCCTGCAGGATCACGCTGATGGGGAACACGCAGTGGTGCTGTTCATCACCAGACTGCTGCCACACAAAAAAGGTCTGCTCATCGCGCAGATGTCCTTTCGAGAAACACCTGCCTTAGGCAATCGCCTGCACACGTTTGGTGACCAGCTCATCATTATTGTGCTGCTGTTCAACAGTCTGACGCATAAAATCCCGGATTAACTGAGAGCCATTACGGTCCATGCTTTTTGCAGCGGCCATAAAAGCATCCTT